>Ga0206835_1026_pt1 | contig 68554 bp, 56 predicted proteins | sample Alteio_BWOrgCont_31_FD_152853 | JGI IMG/M metagenome (GOLD analysis project Ga0206835, IMG submission 152853) | Enriched cells from forest soil in Barre Woods Harvard Forest LTER site, Petersham, Massachusetts, United States -... | ecosystem: Environmental > Terrestrial > Soil > Temperate forest >...
GACTTCGTTGTTCATCGGCTTTTCTTCGCGGGGAATGGTGAATTCCCAACCGGCGTCGGTCTTCTTGAGTTCGCCGCCTGCCGAGGAGGTGATCTCGGCGTCGTGGACTGGCTCTTTGGCAGGGCTGAAGACCTCGATGCGGACGCGGTAGATGCCCCGGCTGTCGAGCCATGTGCTGGCGAGGAGGGGTGAGAGGCCGAGAAGGAAAATGATGGCGGATAAGGCCCAGGCGATCTGTGGCGGTTTCTTTTTGCCTTTGGTGAGGACGAGGAGGGCGATGAGGGCGAGCACTGCGGCGAAGATCGCCGCAGTGACCGGATGGGTGATCCGGGTGGCGAGTTCGAGGGCTTTAGTAAGCATCTTTGTTGCTCGTCGATGATTCCTTCAAAAGTACCTCAAGATTATTGCGGATTTTTTTCGTTGCTGGGTGGTCGGGGCCGAGGGCTTTTTCGTCGATGGCGAGGGCGCGGCGGTAAAGGGGTTCGGCGTCAGCGAGATCGCCCTCGACTTTCAATAGTAATCCCAGATTGTTGAGATCTGTGGCCACGGCAGGATGGTCGGGGCCGAGGGCTTTTTCGTCGATGGCGAGAGCGCGGTGGTAGAGCGGTTCTGTCTCGGCGTAGTCACCCTTGGCCTTCAACAGCGCTGCCAGACTGGTGAGCCTCCTTGCCACGGTAGGATGGTCGGGTCCTAGAGCTTTTTCATCGATAGCGAGGGCGCGGCGATAGAGAGGTTCGGCAGTGGCGAGATCGCCTTTGTCTCTCAGTAGCTCAGCCAGATTGTTGAGGATTGCCGCCACATCGGGATGGTCAGGTCCTATAGAGTTTTCATCGATGGCGAGGGCGCGGCGGTAAAGAGGCTCAGCGGCGGCGAGATCGCCTTTGTCTCTCAGTAGCTCAGCCAGATTGTTGAGCCCCCTTGCCACGGTAGGATGGTCGGGTCCTAGAGCTTTTTCGTCGATGGTGAGGGCGCTGCGACAGAGAGGTTCAGCGGCAGCGAGGTCGCCTTGCTCTCGCAATAGGGATGCCAGATTGTTGAGATCTCTGGCCGCGTCGGGATGGTCGGGTCCTAGAGCCTTTTCGTCGATGGCGAGGGCGCTGCGATAGAGAGGTTCAGCAGCAGCGGGGGCGCCCTTCTTTTGCAATAGAGATGCCAGATTGTTGAGGTCTGTGGCGACGGTAGGATGGTCAGGTCCTAGAGCCTTTTCGTGGATGGCGAGGGCGCTGCGGAAGAGGGGTTCAGCGGCGGCGAGATCGCCCTTATCTCGCAATAGCAATGCCAGATTGTTGAGGTCTGTGGCCACGACGGGATGGTCTGATCCTAGAGCCCTTTCGTCGATGGCGAGGGCGCTGCGGAAGAGGAGTTCAGCGGCGGCGAGATCGCCCTTATCTCGCAATAGCAATGCCAGATTGTTGAGGTCTGTGGCCACGACGGGATGGTCTGATCCTAGAGCTTTTTTATTGATGGCGAGGGCGCGGCGGAAAAGAGGCTCGGCGCCAGCATAATCACCAGAACGGTAGAGGCTGAGAGCGAGGTTGTTGAGCACCGTTGAATTATCGGGCCGGTAGGTGAGGCATTTTTGATAAGCCTGCACTGATTCACGATAGCGGCCTTGTTCGTAGAGCGACTGTCCTAAAAAGCCCGCAGCGTCGGCTACATTCTTTTGATCCTGAGTGACGGCTTTTTGGTCGGCTTGAAGTTTCTGCTCGCGCTGCTGGAGCGAATCTTCGAGAGCGGAGATGGCCTTCGGGTAGTTGCGCTCGTAGAGGGCGGCGAGGCCCGCTTCATAGGGATCAGTCGTTTTCGAGCCCCAGGCGCGAATGGCTGTGTCGATGTCCTCGGCGGTGAGGCCGTACTGCTTGGCTACTGCTAGCAGGGCTTCTTGTGGGTCGGGCGAGGTTTGTGGATTCGCGGACTTGGGTGAATTGGCTTTGTTGATTTTCGCGGCGAGCGAGGCGAGGATGGTGCTGCTTTCGAGGGCGGCGCGGTCGCCGCGTTCTACGACGACGATCTTGATCAGGTTCTCCGACTTATCGGCAAAGGAGGGGACTGGGATGCGATTGTCCCACGGGGAGACGATGGCGAAGTCTTTTCCGGGTGGGGAATGGACGAGTTGAAAGGTGATCCAGTCATTGGCTTTGATGGTTTGCGCGAGCGGCAATTGTGCTTCGCCGTCGTCTTTAGTGAGCTTGCTGACGCCCTTCTCGATGCCAATTTCGAGGAGGCGGACAGGGTGCTGGTGCGCATCCTGCACCAGCACGGTGACGTAGCCGATCTCTGCGAGGCAGGGCGCGGCTGCGAGCAATATGGCAACGACGGCGATGAGTATGCGCGGTTTCACGGAGTAATCTTTCGTGCCCCGATGAATGAAATGACGATAGATCCAGAGCTTGATCACGGAAAGAGAAAGAGGACTCGACGGTTATTAGTGCGTCGGGATGGGTTCGCGTTTCGGGGACTTTCCGGGGCTGAAGCCCGTTGTTTCGTTCGGCTCATTCACCGGCCTTTAGCCCTCTTCGCAGAGCCGACATTGCGCATCGCCCGGCTCTACACGTCGCAGAGGTCGACGGCCTGACGGAGCGAGGTAAGCGGGTCGCGGGTGGGGACAAATTCATGCGCGACGTAGCCGGAAAAATTGAGATCGGCGATGGCTTTCATGACGGCGAGATATTGGATTTCCTGGGTAGCGTCGATTTCGTGGCGACCGGGAACGCCTCCGGTATGGAAGTGGCCGAGGGTGTGGATGTTTTCGCGGATGGTCGTGATGAGGTCTCCTTCCATGATCTGCATGTGGTAGATGTCGTAGAGCAGCTTGACGCGGGGTGAGTTGACTTCGTTCATGACACGCGCGCCCCAGGCGGTGTGATCGGCCATGTAGTCGTGATGGTCGCGCTTGCTGTTGAGCAATTCGAGACAAATGGTGACGCCGTTATCTTCGGCGATTTTCTTGACGCGGTTCAGTCCGATGACGGTGTTGCGGGTGCCTTCCTCGTCGGACATACCGCGGCGGTTTCCTGAAAAAGTGATGACGTTGGGCACGCCTGCTTTTGCGGCGATGGGGATATTTTTGCGGAAGGCGTCCTCGATGGCGGCATGGTTCTCCGGACGGTTGAGGGCATCGGAGATGGTGCCTCCGCCGGCGTAGCCCATGGTGCAGATGAGGCCATAACGGCGCGGGACATCCCATTCATTGATTTCGAGAAGATCGATGCCCTTGAGGCCAATTTGCACGGCCCAGGTGCAGAGCTGGTCGAGGGGAATGTCCTTGTAGCACCAGCGGGAGACCGATTGATGGATGCGGTTCTTGCGTGGCGTTGGGTTTGCTTCCGGCATTTTGGCCACGATAGCGGCTGCGAGGCTCGACTTCAAGAAGGTTCTTCGCGTGGGCATGATTTCCGAGTATTTCCGGTCGTATTGAGTTTTGTGGGGCACCCTTGTAGTAGTGGCTACCGATGCAGATTAAAGACACTCATTTCGCTTTCTCGCTCAGGTCTTTGATGATCTTCTGGAGGCGGCGTTCGCGTGTCTCTGGCTTCCTGGCTTCGAGGATGGCTATCGCGTGCTCCTTTTTCGCCGTATAGCTGAGTTTTTCCCATTTGGCTTTCGCTGCTGCGTTCTTTGCGAATGCTGCCAATAGCTCCGGCGGTGGCTTAACATCGCGAACCTCGTTGTCTGCCGCAATGGTTATGGTTACAACGTCCTCAGGTTTGACGCCTGCGGCTTTCTGGTTCGACATGCGGACGGGGATGTAGTATCTGCCGTCATAAACGCAGACGGTTGACCGATAGGTGAAGCCATTGATGGTGACTCGAATGGGCGGACGGGCTTTGCCGAAGTGCTCCTTCACATCGAAGGGTATTTCGACCAGGCCCTTATCGAGTTTGGTACTGAAGCTTTTGCCGGACATCAAAGCGTCTCTCTCGTCCGCACGTCACTCCGAGGGTGACGGGTTGGGGGCAGTGAACTCGGAGCAACAGGGAGGGCGCACGTTTGAGAATTCCATGTATTCGAGGCGTGTGCCGTCCGGATCGTAGAGATTGAGCTGCCATTTTCCGTCTTTGCCGATCTGCGTTTTTGCATCCGGCGGGGCAAGACGATTGGCCGCTTTCAGCGTGTCATAGGTCTGAGGCATGCTGACGACTCCAATGGAGAGGTGGTTCAGGACGCCGAGCTGATGCTGTGAGATGTCCTGGATACCGCCGCCCGAAGGCCCGCTGGTGAGCATGTATTCGAGCCAGTCGTGGCTTTCCGGGGTCTGCTGCGAAACCCAGTCGGTTTTGTCCGGCTGCATGCCTCCATGCCAGTAGGGCTTAAAGCCGAGAATGGCGCGGTAGAAGGCGTCTTCCTTTTCCTGGCTGCGGACGAGCATGCCAACGTGGATGATGTGGTGTCCGGCCAGATTTGGCGCGCTGATCGCATGAGGATGCGCGGGCGGCTGAACGAATTGGACGGTATTGTCCTCAGGGTCTTTTACGTTGAACCAGCGGCTGCCATCGCCAGCTTTTTGTACGGACGCGGGAACTTCGACGCCCTTCGATTTGAGATAAATGCGGAGAGCCTCGGCGTCGGTGGTCTGGTAGGCAAGATGGTCGAGGCGGTCATGAGAATTCTTGTCGACCAGCGGCAGCACTTCTACAAACTGGGTGTTGTTGATGTAGTAGCGCACACCCTGCGGATTTTCCGGGTCGGCTCCTTTTACGCCCCCGACGATGTCGATGTAGTAATGCTGTGCCGCCACCGGATCACTGGTATAGACGGCGATGTGGGAGATGCCGGTGAGTGGCGGGCGCGATGGCGAAGGCTGTGCAAAAACGATTGAGCAGGAGAGCGCGAGGAATCCCAGGAAGTATTTCATCGGCTACCAAGATAACTCCGGGTGTTGGCGATTGGCGAGTATGCAGGTCTTGCTTTCCCCACCCTTACGCAAAAAGCGCGAAAGGATGGGGCACCCCAGCTCCGATGTCTATCGGTATTTTGGAAATGGTAAAGGGCAATGCGGGAGTGCCGACCGGGGCATCGCATGGATTCTTCACTCCGCTACGTTCCAGAATGACGTCATCTTTCAACTGGCATCTGGTCTTCGCATTCGCACTCCTGTAACATCAAGCTTTCCGCAGTTATGGCTCACTTACTGCATATACGGCACTAATGAACGCATTTCGCGCCACTCCAAATCAGCTGACATTTCTCAGGCTGTGCATTATTCCATTTCTTGTCCTGGCAGTTCTGGACGGGCACTATCCCACTGCGTTCGCGCTTTTCATGATCGCGGGTGTTACGGATGGGTTGGATGGACTACTGGCGCGCGTGCTGCATCAGCGGACAGTGCTGGGGCAATATCTCGATCCAGTCGCCGACAAGCTGTTGCTGAGCACTCTGTTCCTGGTGCTGCACCACGAAGGGTATATTTCGCGGCGGGTGACGGTGCTAGTCTTCGGGCGTGACCTGGGCATTCTGGTGGTGGCGGCGATCCTGTATGCGAGCATGGGCATGCGCGACTTCCGGCCGAGCATCTTCGGTAAGGCAAATACGCTGGCGCAGGTCATTGCGCTCGTGACCGTTCTGCTGAGCCGCTTTTATGCGCCAGTGTGGGTGATCTTTATCCGGCACTGGTCACTGAATGCGACGATTGCGCTGACTATCATTTCAGGATTTCACTACGCCTGGAGAGTGGCGAGGCGGCTGAGTCTGCCGAGCACGGCAACCACTTAGAGCACGCCCCTGAAACTTATAACAGGCTCCGGGGCGCAGCGCCGAGTCCATGCGTATCGCGGAGCAGGGTTCAGGACGAGGGACACGAGGCGCTACTCATCCTCTTGCTCGGCAACACTTTCTTCAATGGCCATGTCCTGGAACTCGTTCGAGTCAAAGACCTCGCCGCAGTCGAGGCATTCAACATATTCAGCATCCTCTTCGCGTGCTACGACGCGAACCTTGGGGTGTTTGCAGGGCGTGTTCATGGGGTGTGTGGGTCGTGGAAAATCAGGTGATCTCGCCAAAATTGTATCCGGGACCCGGGTTATGTCAATCGGGAATCGGATAAATTTTGCGTAGAAGGATGTACGAGAGGCAATTTCCCGTAGTTCCCTGAAATTTTGATGGGGTCATCTACGGGCATTGAATTCGGACTCCAGCGGTCGTATACTTAATTGACATAATGTGGGCAGACTATCGCTCTCTAATGCGACGTCACTGATGCTGAGACTCACAAAAAAAGCGGACTACGGATTAATGGCGCTCAAGTATCTCGCAGAGCATCCGGAGACGGCCGCATTGAGCGCAAAGGACATAGCGGAGGCGTATCACATTCCTCCGCAATTGCTGGCCAAGATATTGCAACGGCTGGCCAAGGTAGGATTGGTAAAGTCGCATGCGGGGATGAACGGCGGCTACTCGCTTTTGAAGGACCCGCGGCGGATTTCGGCCTTTGAGGTGATCTTTGCGATCGACGGGCCGCTGTTTATTACCTCTTGCTTTACGCATGAAGGAAACTGCGACCTGACGGACAGTTGCACCATCAAAGAACCTCTGGCACGCGTAAATGAGACGATATCGAATGTGCTGAAAAACATTCATGTTTCGGACCTGGTGGAAACGGGCCGAAGCCGGACAGTGCGGGAGCTGATCACCATCCGCACGGCATCAGGCGACAAGATTTTAGAAGCAACGTAAAGCACAGCAAAAGACTCAAGGAGAAATAATGAGCAGCGTCGTAGAAACTGGAAACATCAGCGTGCCGGCGGGAGTGAAACTGCCGATCTACATGGACAACCACGCGACCACGCCGCTCGATCCGCGTGTGCTGGACGCGATGATGCCGTATTTCACCGGCAAGTTTGGCAACGCGGCGAGCCGGAACCACTCCTTCGGATGGGAAGCGGAGCAAGCTACGGAAGTGGCGCGCGAACAGATTGCCAAGCTGATTGGCGCAACCGCGAAAGAGATCATTTTTACCTCGGGCGCGACCGAGTCGAATAACCTGGCGATCAAGGGCGTCGCGGAGATGTACCGCGAGCGCGGCAACCACATCATCACGCAGGTGACGGAGCACAAGGCTGTGCTGGATACCTGTAAGCGTATGGAAAAGGCCGGCTTCCGTGTGACCTATTTGCCGGTAAAGGCGGATGGGCTTATCGACCTGGAAGACCTGAAGCGCGCGATCGACGACAAGACGATCCTGGTATCGATCATGTTTGCCAATAACGAGATTGGCGTGATCCAGCCTGTGGCGGAGATCGGCAAGATCTGCCGCGAGAAGGGCGTGATCTTCCATACGGATGCGGTGCAGGCATTGGGCAAGGTTCCGGTGGATGTGAACGCGATGAATATCGATGTGCTCTCGCTTTCCGCCCACAAGATTTACGGGCCGAAGGGTGTAGGAGCGCTGTATGTTCGCCGGCGCAACCCGCGCGTGCAGATCTCTGAGCAGATCAACGGTGGCGGCCATGAGCGCGGCATGCGGTCGGGCACGCTCAATGTCCCAGGCATTGTAGGACTGGGCAAGGCCTGCGAGATTGCTCGCGAAGAGATGGCGAGCGAGGACAAGCGGCTTCGCGCTCTGCGCGACAAGCTGAAAGCGAAGCTTGAGTCGAACCTCGACTACATCCACGTCAATGGTTCGTGGGAGCACCGGCTGCCCGGCAACCTGAACATGAGTTTCGTCTATGTTGAGGGCGAATCGCTGTTGATGGGGATTAACGATATTGCAGTTTCGAGCGGATCGGCATGCACCTCTGCGACACTTGAGCCATCATATGTATTGAAGGCTTTGGGACTGGGCGACGATGTCGCGCACAGCTCGATTCGTTTTGGACTGGGACGCTTTAACACCGAGGCCGAAGTGGATTATGTGGCCGACAAGGTGATTGACATTGTGCAGAAGCTGCGTGAGCTTTCACCGCTGTACGAGATGGTGAAAGAAGGTATCGATCTGACGAAGATTGAGTGGGCGGCGCACTAAGGAGCACGCTGCTGCGCGGAAGGCGAGGAAAAGTAGATCCTTCGCTCCGCTCAGGATGACAGGTATTCGTAGGGATTTACAGGCAGAGAAGCAGGATCACAGGAGATCAAAATGGCATATAGCGATAAGGTAATTGACCACTACAATAATCCGCGCAATGTTGGGCAGATGGACAAGAGCAGCCAGGAAGTGGGCACGGGTCTGGTGGGTGCGCCGGAGTGCGGCGACGTGATGCGCCTGCAGATCAGAGTGAATCCGGAGACGCAGGTGATTGAAGAAGCCAAGTTCAAGACCTTCGGCTGCGGCTCGGCGATCGCTTCGTCCTCGCTGGCGACAGAGTGGGTAAAGGGCAAGACGGTTGAAGAAGCGCTTGAGATCAAGAACACGGATATCGTGAAAGAGCTTTCGTTGCCACCGGTAAAGATTCACTGCTCGGTACTGGCTGAGGACGCGATCCGCGCGGCCATCGGCGACTGGAAGAAGAAGAATGCTGTTGAAGGTGCGAACGTAGCGCAGACAGTAACGGCGCAGTAAGAATTGTGCTTCCCGTCCTTCGCAATGCGAAGGATGGGGCACCGTGTTTGTGACTGGGATGGGACGATGAGTGCTGAGTTAACTGTGCTAAATGCCGAGAATCTGACGCCGAATCAAAAGGGCGTGCAGGTGACGGAGCGCGCCTTGAAGCGCATCCGCGTGGCGATGGCGAAGGAAGGCATTTCGCCGAGCGAGGGCGGTTTGCGGCTCGGCATTCAGGGCGGCGGCTGCTCGGGCCTTTCATACAATATTCGCTTCGATACGCAGCCGCGTGAACGGGACCGCATCTATCAATTTGAAGACATGCGGGTGTTCGTTGATCCAAAGTCGTTTATTTATCTGCACGGCATGATTCTGGATTACGAAGAAACGCTGATGCGCCAGGGCTTCAACTTCATCAATCCAAACTCGACGAAGTCCTGCGGCTGCGGATCGTCGTTTTCCGCCTGATACGAGAATCCGCTCGATAGAGCGGATTTTCTTCTTTTGCCATGCAAATTGTTGAGCAACAATCCGTGAAGACGGCCTGCTGGTCGTGCGGCTCTGCGTTGGCTGCGGGTGCGCCATTTTGCGATGTGTGCGGGAAGGTGCAGGCTCCGGCGGCGGGCGTGACGTACTTTGACGTATTCGGGCTGCCGAGGAAGCTGGCGATTGATACGTCGGCGCTGGAGCGCGGGTTTTACAAGCTAAGCCGCAAGCTGCATCCGGATGTATATGCACGGGCGAGCGAGCAGGAGCAACAGTGGAGCCTGGAGCAGACCTCGCTGCTGAACGACGCATATCGCACACTGAAGAATGCGATCACGCGCACGGAGTATCTGCTGAAGCTCGAAGGCGTCGAGATTGAGCAGGACAAGTCTTCAGAGAATGGCGCGAAGAAAGAGTCGCGTATGCCGCCGGATCTTCTGGAAGAAGTCTTTGAATTGAATATGCAGCTCGAAGAGATGCGGATGAACCAGAAGATGGGCGAGGATGATCCGCAGCTTCGGCAGGATTTGGTCAAGGCGAAGGCGCAGTTCGAAGGGCAGATGGCTGCATCCGATGCGCAACTGCAGGACTTGTGGGCGAAGTGGGATGCGGCGCTGGATGCACCGGATGAAGCAGCGCTGGCGGATGCGAAGGACAAAATGGTGGCGCTGCTCGATCGCAGACGGTACGTGCGGAATCTGGTGCGCGATGTGAATGAGGCGCTGGGCGTGTAGCGATCCCACCCTTTCGCGAAGAGCGCGAAATGATGAGGCACCCATATTGTGGCAATTGAAGCGAAAAGCAGGTTTTCGACTCCGCTGCGCTTCGCTCGGGATGACAAATACTAATTGAGTGCTGCTTTTAGCGCTGATATGGAATTGAGCATGGCAGAAGAACGCATCGTCGGAATCGATTTAGGCACAACCAACTCGCTCGTCGCGTTTATGCAGGGTGAAAAGCCAGTGGTCATTCCTGGCGAGGATGGATTGAACCTCCTGCCTTCTGTCGTTGCACTGGCGACGGATGGACAGCGGAAGTTTGTCGTCGGCAATGGTGCGCGGCAGTATCTGATCCAGACGCCGGATCGCGTGATCTATTCCGTGAAGCGGCTGATGGGACGCGGCGTGGACGATGTGCGCGAGGAGTTGAAGCTCTTTCCGTTTCATCTTGCAGACGATCTGCAGAGCGGCGAAGTGCTGCGCATCAAGCTGGGCCCGGACTCGGAGAATGCGGAATTTACTCCGCCTGAGATTTCCGCCTACGTGCTGCGCCAGTTGAAGAAAAATGCTGAACGCTATTTCGGCGCCCCGGTCACGAAGGCTGTGATCACGGTTCCGGCGTACTTCAACGATGCGCAGCGGCAGGCGACGAAAGATGCGGGCCGCATGGCCGGGCTTGAAGTGCTGCGGCTGGTGAATGAGCCTACGGCGGCGGCGCTGGCGTATGGTCTCGATCGCGAGAAGGAAGGCATTGTGGCCGTCTACGATCTCGGTGGCGGGACCTTCGATATCTCCATTCTGAAATTGCAGGACGGCATCTTTGAAGTCATCGCCACCAATGGCGATACGCATCTTGGCGGAGACGATATCGATAATCTGCTGATTGCGATTGCGATTGATGACATTCAGGGTGAGCTAGGGATCGATGTGCGCAGCAGCGCTGAAACAGTGCAGGCGATTCGCAAAGAAGTGATTGCGGCGAAGATTGCATTGTCATCGGAACAGATTGCGCGCATCAGCGTGGAACTGCCGGATGGGCAGAAGTATCAGCGCGAATTGCCGCGCGAGGCTTTTGAGCAGATTATTCATCCGGTCATTGAGCGGACCATCGGATCGTGCCAGCAGGCGTTGAAAGATGCGGGCGTGACGCCGGAGCAGATTGACGAAGTGGTGCTGGTTGGCGGATCGACGCGGATTCCGGCAGTGCAGACGCTGACCGATAACGTTTTTCACCTCGGCCAGCGCGGGAAGAAGCCGCATACGGAGCTGAATCCGGATGAGGTGGTGGCGCTGGGCGCTGCGGTGCAGGCGAATATTCTCGGCGGCGGCTCGAAAGCCACCGAAGATATGCTGCTACTGGATGTGACGCCGCTATCTCTCGGCATTGAAGCGCTTGGTGGAGTGGTTGCCAAAATTATTCAGCGCAACTCGACGATTCCGGCATCGGCTACGGAACATTTCACGACGGGCGTGGACGGGCAGACAAATGTCGCAATTCATGTGGTGCAAGGTGAGCGTGAAATGGCGAAGGACTGCCGGTCGCTGGCGCGCTTTGATCTGAAAGGGGTTCCGCCGATGACGGCGGGGCTGCCGCGCATCGAAGTGAAGTTTCTGATCGATGCGAATGGTATTTTGCATGTTTCAGCGCGAGAACAACGGTCTGGGAAAGAAGCAGAAATTGAAGTCAAGCCAACGTATGGACTGACGGATGAGCAGGTCGAATCAATGATTCTCGATTCGTTCGACAACGCCGAAGCCGACCTCCAGGAGCGGCAGCTGATTGAAGCGCGCAATGAGGCGGATACAATTTTGACTGCGGTGGAGAAGGCTCCGAAGCATCCAGCGTGGCAGCAGTTGACTGAGGAAGAACGTGCGCAAATCGGGCTGCTGAAAGACGAGCTATTTGTCCTGAAGCAGGGCGATGATTTGAAGGCGCTGCGTGCCGGAACCGAGGCGCTGGACAAGGCGACGCGACGATTTGCGGAACTGATGATGGATGCCGCTGTGTCGAGCGCGATCAAGGGTGAGACGATGGATTCTGCGGGAGATAAGCTGGGTGAGGGTCCGACGGCGCCGCATCCGTTTGCGCCTGCGGAGATCAGCAAGAATTAGAGTTGTGATTCCCATCCTTTCGCAAATAGGGCGAAAGGATGGGGGCAGGCACCCGGCACCGGGCCTCCCGGATTTATAGTTGATGAAAAGTTATGAGTGAAGTGAAGACTGAGCAAGCGATTGATTTGAGCAAGCCACCAGCGCCCAACATGGTGCGTGTGACGTTTATGCCCGAGGGCAGGACGGTTGAGTTCGAGTTGGGCACGATGCCATATGATCATCATGGCAAGCCGATGTCGTTTCTCGATGTGGCGGAGAACTACGGGATTTTTCTGGACCATGCGTGTGGTGGAGTGTGCGCGTGCACGACCTGCCATCTCTGGACGAAAGAGGGCGCGGAAGGCTTGAGCGAAGCCGATGATGATGAATTGGATCGTCTGGACATGGCGGCCGATCTGCAGTTGAATTCGCGGTTGGGCTGCCAGGCGGTGATTACCAAGCCGGGCAGTTACGTGGTTGAGATTCCGAAGTGGAACCGGAATTATGTTTCCGAAGGAAAGCCGCTGGCTTTGGCCGAGGAGAAGTAATTTCTCAGCAACTGCCTGGGTGAGAGAAAAGCAGGTCCCTTCGGCAGGCTCAGGGCAGGCTCTTCGACTTCATGCTTCGCACGCCGCTCAGGATGACAAAATCAGGTATATAAGGAATTGAAGATGGCTCGTGAGATTCTCTGGAATGATGCGGAAGAGATTGGGATTCAATTACAGGAAAAGTTTCCTGAGCTTGATCCGCTGGCCGTGCGGTTTACTGATCTTCACAAATACGTAACTGAGTTAGATGGTTTTGCCGATGATCCGGCGAAGTCGAATGAGTCGAAGCTGGAAGCGATTCAGATGGCCTGGTATGAAGAGTACAAAGACGCGCAGGGCTGACCGGTTTCCAGAATAGTAGACAGTGCGGCAGCGGTGGTGAAAATTTATTCATGGCGATTTTCCTTTGCGGTGGCAGATCCTTCGACTGCGCTTCCCCTTCGCGGCGCTCAGGGTTTGCTGCGCTCAGGATGACAAATTCTATAGGAGCGCAGTTTGCTCTAGGACCAATCGAATGCGCCGCGGAAGAGCTCAAATTCCGCGGTCTTTTCTTTTTCAAAGTAGATAGACAAGATGTCGAAACGTGCGGCCCCATCTTTTTGGGGAAGCTGGCGCATGTAGTTGCGGGCAAGACGGCGCAGCGTGCGGCGTTTGTCTTCATCGACTGCGGCCTCGGCGGTGGCAACGTCGCGGGTGGTGCGAGTTTTGACTTCGATGAAGCAGAGGGTGTCTTCGTCCCAAGCGATGAGATCGATGTCGCCCCGCAGGCGGCTTGAGCGCCAGCCACGCGCGACAATGATGTATCCCTGGCGACGCAGATAGAAATAGGCGGCAAGTTCACCGCGGCGGCCTGTGGCAAGATGCGCGGGCTCTTCCGGCCTGTGGCGAGTCGCGGTATGGATGAACGTTTCAAAGAGGCGGAGACGCGCGGCCCGGAGTCGCAGCATGGCTGCGCCTATTGTCGCGCGCCTGGGCGCATTGCCTGAGGGTCGATCCAGTTGATAACGGTTGCCTTGGCTACACTTTAGTGTTCTTTGGTATTTTCCTTAACCATTTTGCCCAGCGTTTCGTACTGGTCGCTGGCGATGTAATCAACACCCACTTCGAGTGCGGCGCGCCAGCGCGCTTCGGCGGCAGAGAGCGATCCGAAGTTATAGCTGCTGAACCAGCCGTGGCAGCTTAAGTCTTCTTTCTTGTCGACACCATCGAGGGTGTAAAAGCGAATCCACAGATCGTTCTGGTGAGCGTGTTCAACGAGCGAGCGCAGGCGCAGGTTGTCTTCCTTCGTCCACTCGCCTGCTTTCGTCTGACCGCCCTGCTCGACAACGTTCCAGGGATTGTTCCACCAGCGGCGGTAGTTAGTAGCGTGCGCAGGTTCGAGGACCTCGGGAGCCGCCATCGGGTTTTTCTCGTTGGTGTGCGCGGCTCCAAAAACGAGGAGCTTGCTGCCGACGGGGATTTCATCGTAGAAGACTTTTTGCTGGGCATCGGATTCGCCGGTGAGTACGAGGATAGGTCGCACGTCGAGCGGCTGCGTGGTTGCATCGTCGGCGGTGCGTGGAGCGGTTGTGAGCCAGTCACGATATTCATTGAGGAGTGCGAGCACAGCGCGCAGGTGCTCCGGCTCTTCCGTTTTGAAGTCGAGGTTGAGGGTGATAAGCGGCCAGTTACCATGATTGCCGTCGCGTAATGCCTGCTCCACGATGGGGCGCACACGCTCGAAGAAGTACTGCTTCATGGTTGGTTCGTTGCCGAAGCCGGGCATTCCATGCGTGACGATGGACCAGGATTTCCCGGTCTTCGGATCGGTATACCAGCCAAGGTCCTGCTCGATAGCGAGGGGCGTGCCTGCCGAGAGCGCGCGATCGATGCGATCGGACCACCACTCGAAGTAAGGGTAGCAATTGTGCGCGTCCATGACCGTGCGTGCGCCGGGATGAGCTGCATTTTGCGCGAAGAGTGCCGGAGTCATTTGAAGGAAACAGAAGAGTAATATCGCGGCAAGATTCGCAAACAGCAGATCCTTTGACTTCGCTCCATTGCGTTGCGCTTCGCCCAGGATGACAGCATGTTGGGGAGATTGCGAGACCAACAAGTCTGAACCAGAAATTTTCATTTTTGCTCTTCCGTGTAGTTGAGATAGATGGGGTTGCCGAGGAGGATCAATTTGCCTTCGGGGGTGACGACGTCGGGGCGTAGCCAGTGCTTTTTGCCGTCTGCCGGGAATGTGAGGGCGATGGTCTGGTCTGCTTGCGCGATGGTGGATTGAAGAGACGGGACAGCCTGGCCGTCGAGCAGGAAGCGAAGCTGGTTTCCGGCGCAGGCGACGACGTGCGTGGATACCTGGATGGTCGAGTCTGAGGGAGCTTGCAGTGCGTCTCCCATGATCGCCTTTTGGCTGCCGTCTTCGGCGGAGACTTCGAGTCGTCGATCACGCGAGGCGCTGAGATCGATGAAGACATGGCCTTTGCGGATAGCATCGAGCAAGGAAGTGACGGACAGGTCGTTGGCGTAGACCACTGTGGTTGGGCTGCCGATGGCGCTCCTCGTGCCGGCGGGTGATGATGCGTTGTGGTTGTCGCTGCCGCCGATAGCGGTGATGCGATAGCCCTGATTCAGATACTTTTCCCAGAAACTGAGGCCGGAGTATTGGCCTTCCTCTGCGCCGCCGTTGACGGCTTCTACGGCTTGGATCAGATGCGGATCGATTGTTTCTTTCGGCGTCCATCCACACCCCATGCAGATTTCTCCGGTGGGTGCATTCGGGTGGTTGATGGAAAGGATGGCGTGCATGGTGTCGGCCTGCTCGAAGAGCGATTGCATGGATGGGACGGTGGTGCCAACGCGGAAGTCGACGAATTCTGTTGGGCCGAAGAGGTTTGCGTGTCCCCAGAAGGTGGTGATCTCGCGTCCGGGGATGAAGAGAAGCTTGTCGAAATAGGGCTGCAGTTCGCGCAGAGCGTCGTAGTGCGAGATGGTGTTGTGATCGGTGACGGCGATGAAGTCGAGTCCGCGCGCCGTGGCTGCTTCAGCGGTGAGGAAGACGGGGCATGGAACTTTGCGGCCGCTCTGGCTCAGGCAGCTGCCGTCGCTGTGCGCCGTGTGCATATGCAGATCGCCGCGGTACCAGGCGGGGCCTGTGCGCAGGGGTGAGTCTGCGAAAGATACGGTTGATGTCCCACGCGCGAAGGAAATGTCCGCTTCGTAGTTTGATGTGACGGACTGCCGGATGTTGGGGACGCCGATGATGAGTTTCCATTGACCGGGAGGGAGCGGACCGGGCAGGTAGGATGGTGTGGCATTGGTGGTGCTAATTGTGAAGTGATCTTTGTTGCCGCCACTCCAGCCGCGAAAACGCTCGGGATCGAAAAGTCCGAGATCGAGCGCGGTATGCTGCTCTTTTTCTGTGTAACGAAATGTAACTGCAATAGATACGATTCCAGCGGGCACCGTGAAGGGAGCTTCGACATAGGAGTTGTTTTGCTGGCCGGAGATTGTGCCTTTGAGGATGACGTCGGGTTTGGAGGGCACCTGGGCGTGGAGGGTAACGATGCAGAAGAGACCCAAACAAAGAAATAAAGAGAGAGCGCTTGCGCGTGTTTTTGTTGTCATCGGCAATTCATTTTATTCTGATAGCGTCCGTGGCATCCGAGAGCGAAGAAGCAGGTTCCTTCGGCTCAGCTCAGGACAGGCTCTTCGACTCCGTGCTGCGCACTCGCTCAGGAATGACACAACCAATAAATCTTAGGGTATTGCGCAAAGGGCCTGCATTGTCTGCAGGCCCTTTGTTTGCTTAGAACGACAGGCGTAAGGCGAATTGCATCACGCGCGGATCGCCGGAAAGAGTAGTGATGCTGCCCGCGGCGTTGCTGCTGAAGTTGTTGTTCGGCTGACCGAATAACGGTGTGTTGGTTACGTTGAAAACCTCCCAGCGGAATTCGATATTGACGGGTTCGATGGGGAACTCGCGCAGCAGGGCTGCATCAAAAACGTTGGTGTGAGGTCCGACAAGTGTATTGCGTCCGCTGTTGCCGAATTGTCCAGCCAGCGGCAGAGCATAAGCGTCCGTCTGACCCGGGGCCAGCGTGCCGCATGCGCTGTTCTGTGAAGCGTAGAACCAGCAGGTAGGATCGCCGACAATGTGCGGCTTTCCAATGACGTAAGGCGTGGCCGTGGCGTCACCGAAGGGATCGAGAGCGCTGCCCAGCGTGCCACCTGCGTTTACCGTGAATGGATGTCCGGAGTAGAAGGTATAGACACCGGAGGTGCGGAAGTTGCCCAGAATCCAGGACATTGGGCCGTGATTCAGCATCTGTTTTCCGCGACCAAAGGGAAGCTCATACACATAGCTCACAGAGACGCGCTGGCGGACATCGAAATCGCTGGAACCATACCATGAAGCCGGATCGCGTCCATTTGGCGCGTACCCAGAGTTTGTTTCGAGCTCTTCGGGCGCGTTGTCGAGGCTGTGAGAGTAAGTGTATGCAGTGCGGACGCTCAGTCCGTTCTGGAAGCGGCGAATCAAGCTGGCCTGCAAGGCGTTGTAGTTGCCGTAGCCGATCGGATCGGTGTATTCGATCCAGCCAAAGTTCGAGAAAGGAATGACCGGTACCGTCTTTCCGGCGCTGTTTGTCGTAGTCTGCACCGTGTTGCCGGAGATAAACGGCTGGTTGTAGTTGCGAATGATGTCGAGGCGCGTGGATTTAGTGCCGACGTAGTTGATGTCCGCCGTCCAATCCGAACCGATAGCGCGCTGTACCCCAAGGCTCCATTGCTGCACGTAAGGTGCAGGATCGTCAGGATTGACTGCGCGGATGTGGAACGAAGTGAGATTATTCAGGTCGATGGAAGAGGCATGGTTGAGGACGAAAACGGAAGCCCCATCGAAGGCGCGCGCGTCTGGGTGCTCGGTTATGACGAGGCCATCACTACCGGCCCAACCGGAAGTTTCTCGCTCCCAGCCCACGCTGCTGACGGCCAGCAAGTCGCGGTTCTCGCTCAAAAGGAAGGTAAAACAGCGCAGACCACAGCTTTTGCCGGAAGAACCGCCGAAATCATTCTGCGTAACTCCCCGTGACCGGTCAGCCGCCAAATCTTGTCAAGCCCCTTGCGAAAAACATTTCTTCTAACATGAACATTTAAAAGCATTTATAGTTCCGTCAATTTGGCGTACTCTTTCGCCAAAATTGCTATTCTGGATATAGATGGCTTTTTAGGTAGAAGCACTGGGTTTTAGCCAGCGAACAAAGCAAGGAAAGAGGGCTTCAGCCCCCCGGGATTTTTTGTAGTACACAAAGGTAATCCCCGGCTAAAGTATTGAAAACACTGGAACACCCCTAACCGTCAGTGAAATCAATGACTTACCGGGGGATGATCCCCCACTAAGTCATTGAAAACAAATAAAAACAAGTCCTTGAGAAGGGGAGGGGTAGGGCCACCCCGGCCTCGAATCAAAATTAGGATCAACGGGCCTGCCTGTGGCATCCTATGCAGCAGCCTATCCCGGAAGACCTCGCCCCATGAACCGAACACAGAACCGAATACGCACTTTTGCTCTTGTCGCCATCCTCACCCTCGTCACTCTGGCTGCGCGGGCACAGAGACGCATCATCTACTCCGATACGGCCGATGCGCACCACGACATCGCGCAGGCGTTAGTGACGGCTCAGCATGAGCACAAGAGGGTCATCCTCGATTTCGGGGGAAACTGGTGTATCGATTGCCAGGTGCTCGACATTTATTTCCATCAGCCACCTAATCTGGAGTTGCTGGAGAATAACTTTGTGCTTGTGCATGTCGATATCGGCCACTATGACCGCAATACGGACGTCGCCGCGAAGTATGGCATTCCGCTCGAACACGGAGTACCCAAACTAGCTGTCCTCGATGCCCACGGTAAATTGCTCTATGGCCAGGTCAAGGGCGAGTTCAAGTCGATGAGCAAGATGGCTCCCGACTCGGTTACAGAGTTTTTGAACCAGTGGAAACCAAAACAGAAAGCCTGAAGTGAAATAAGCACGCGGGACACAATTCTGTCCCTTCCTCGCGTCTGCTCCTTCATTTAGTCTCGACAAGTATGCTGTTGTCCCTCTGGACAAGTCTTCGCCGCGCCGCGTGGAATGCTTTTCTCCACAACGCCTTTACGACTGCCAAAGCAGCGGCTTATTCGGCTATCTTCAGCCTTTTTCCCACGGTTCTTGTAGGAACAACCGTGCTTGCGCTCAGTCCGGAAACGGAAACGCTCAGCGATATACGCGCCGCCTTCTACGATATCCTTCCGCCGGACACAATGAGCCTGGTGCAGACCTATTTCCAGATGAACCACGCGCGGTCTGTGCGGCTTATCTGGTCAGCGACTGCGATTGCTTTCCTCGCATCTTCCGGCTTCATGCTGTCCATTATGGAAGGCTTTCGCCGCGCATACCGCCTGCCGCGCGGCACCTGGAACTTCTGGCGCGAACGCATTGTGGCCTTCGGCCTCATTCCGATCACGCTGGTGCCCATGCTTTTCGCCACCATGCTCATCATCTTCGGCCACCAGATTGAGCAATGGATGATCGACAATGCGAACCACGATCTGCGCTTGTATGTGATCTTCATCTGGCGCCTGGTCCGGTGGATCATCGCCATGTCGACCAGCGTGGCCGTGCTCGCCGTCATCTATCACTTCGGCACACCCCAGACGCAGAATTGGCGTCATGTTCTTCCCGGCGCATCGCTTGCCACGGCAACCTGGTTCCTTGCCACCCTGCTCTATGGACTCTACGTCACCCGTTTTGCCGATTACTCTGTCGTCTACGGCTCTCTCAGCGCCGCCGTGGCCACCCTGGTGTGGCTCTACATGGTTTCGGTCAGCATCCTCATCGGCGCCGAATTCAACGCACAAGTCTTTCCGCTCCACGGCTCCCGTCCACAATCCGAACTGGACGATGAAGAAAATGCCTTTACACAAGGGAAAACGCAGACCGTCTGAACCCCGTCCCCCTATGCCGGCGAGTTAGAATGGGTTGGGTTACATAAATGTTTGGGGGATGGATGAACGTTACGGTTGCCGGTTCCGGCACAGACCGCCGCGCCAAGATTGTAGGCACACTTGGCCCCGCGTCGAGCAATGAAACAACTTTTCGCGAACTGGTACGCGCCGGTCTCGATGTTGCAAGACTGAATTTTTCCCACGGGACTCAACCAGAAAAGCTCAAGCTGATCGAAATGGTCCGCAGAGTCGCAAAAGAAGAAGGAAAACCGATCTGTATTCTAGGTGACCTGCAGGGACCGAAGATCCGCACAGGACACCTGAAGAATCGCATTCCTGTACAGCTCAAAACCGGTCAGCGTCTCACCATTACTCCTCGCGACATCCCTGGTACTTCCACCATCATCAGCACCACCTTTCCCACGCTCGCGGAAAATCTGGAGCCGGGAGCGCGCATCCTGCTCTCCGACGGGCTCATTGAACTCCGCGTCGTCGAAGTTCCGGGCGAAGACGTAGAGTGCGAGGTCATCAATGGCGGACTGCTCGGCGAACATAAAGGCATCAACCTGCCCGGCATTGCCGTCCGCGTCCCTTCGCTCACAGAAAAAGATGAGAAGGATCTCGAGTTCGCTGTAAAGAGCGGCGTCGACGCCATTGCCGTCTCATTTGTCCGCACCGCGGAAGATGTCCGGCTGGTCAAGCAGCGCATCGCTTCGCTGGGAGCGGATACATGGGTCGTGGCCAAACTCGAAAAACCGCAGGCCATCGACAATCTGGAAAGCATTCTCGAAGTCACCGACGGGGTCATGGTCGCCCGAGGCGATCTGGGCGTCGAAATGCCTCCGGAAAAAGTCCCTGCTATTCAAAAACACGTCATTCGCCGCGCCGCAGAGCATCGCAAGCCGGTTATCACGGCGACGCAGATGCTGGAGTCGATGATCGAGAATCCTCGTCCGACACGCGCCGAAGCCAGCGACGTGGCCAACGCCGTCTACGACGGGACGGACGCCGTCATGCTCTCTGCGGAAAGCGCAGCAGGTAAATATCCGATTGAAGCGGTCAAGATGATGGCGAAAATTGTCATTGAAACGGAATTACATAAGCCGGAAGCAGCCGTGCACAACGGCCAGCCGCAGCATGTCCGGCTCTCTATCGCAGAAACCATCTGCGAATCGATGGCGCACGCCGCGGAAGATCTCGATCTGGCCGCGATCGCTGTCTTTACCGAAACAGGAGCCACGGCGAGACAGCTCTCGAAATATCACCCGAAGCCGCCTATCTACGCTTTGTCGAGCGTCGATCCGGTCATCAATCGGATGAACCTGCTTTGGGGCGTACATCCCATCAAGTGCTCAAAGGCACACACTGCCGAAGAAATGGTAGATATGGCGGAACAGTTGCTCGAAGAGGGCGGCTATGCACAGCCACAGGACATCCTCGGCATCGTCGCAGGAACGCGCACCAAGTCCGGCTCAACCAACTTCCTGCGCCTGCACGTGCTCGGTGACCACTTGGCGGGACCACCAGCCAAGAGCACGGCAGCGAAAAAGAAACAAAGCAAAGTGCAGCCAAAAAAGAATGTGGCAAAATCCAAAGCGCGACCCGTCAGCAAAGCTAAAAAGCGCTAAAAGTTCACCCATAAAGCAATATGCGGTCCGAGTCCTTTTCGGACCGCTTTCTCTTTTTGCACACAGGACGCAGGTTTCACAGTCGGAACAACCTGCTAAGGTGAATTTCAGATGGGACGCATTCGCATTCTCTCTGACCAGGTTGCCAACCAAATCGCCGCAGGCGAAGTGGTTGACCGTCCCGCATCGGTCGTAAAAGAGTTGTTGGAAAATGCGTTGGATGCCGGAGCGACCCGCATCCGCATTGAAGTCGAAGCAGGCGGCAGAAAGCTTATTCGCATCACTGACAACGGCCATGGCATGATGCGGGACGACGCCCTGCTTGCATTCGAGCGTCACGCCACATCGAAAATCCGCTCCAGCGACGACTTGCTCTCGATTGCGACTCTCGGCTTTCGCGGCGAGGCTCTGCCGTCGATCGCATCGATCTCCCGTCTGGAGATGGAGACCCGCACGGAGGATGAGCCATCCGGAACGCGTATTGAAATTGCCGGCGGAAAGGTGATGCGTGTGGAAGATACAGGTGCACCACAGGGCACGACCTTCGCGATCCACGATCTTTTCTTCAACACTCCTGCGCGGCGCAAGTTTCTCAAGTCGGAAACAACCGAACTGTCTCATGTAACCGCATTGGTTACACATTACGCGCTGGCCCATCCCGGCAAGCACTTCGAGCTGCACTCGGCCACGCATGCACTCTTGATTGCACCTCCTGTTCGAAAATCCGAAGAGCGCATTTTTCAGATCTTCGGCAAGGAAACTCTCGATCAATTGCTATCAATGGCGGCAGAGCGAGCCTTTGACCGCGCCGGATTGCCGGAGCCTCCGCCATGGAAGCGCGATGAGGACTATGCCGCTCCCGATCCGGGTTTTCTGCGGATCAGCGGCTTTATTTCAAAGCCAGAGCTGCAAAAGCTCAATCGCAATTCCATCTATGTCTTCGTCAACCGCAGATTGATTCGTGACCGCTTGATTCTGCATGCTGTCAGCGAAGCCTATCGCAATATCCTGCCGCCGACATCGTTTCCGGTCATCCTCATGTTCATGGAGATGCCACCGCACGAGGTTGACGTGAACGTGCATCCGGCAAAGACCGAGGTTCGCTTTCGCCAGCAATCGCTGGTGCATGATTTTGTCCGCGACAGTATCCGCAATACGCTCATTAAGACGCGGCCGGCAGCGGGGTTTCTCTCTGCGCTCACTACCAATCCGCATGCCACCCCATCACTGATGCCACCCGTGTCACCGATGCCCGGGGAGCCGGAATCGACGCCTCCCGACGCTTTGCCTGAGTCCGATCCGCCAGCTGATCCTGAACAGGCAGCCGTATTTACGCTGACGCCTCCTGTTCCATCTTTGGAAGAAGCGCGATTGCCGTTCGCCGAAGCCCTGCTTGCACAAACCAATAGCATAGGATCCGATCCACAGCACGCATGCAATGCACAAACACCGGTTGAAAACGAGGACGCTCCAAGCCTCAGCTCGCTGGCATCGCTCAAGCCGCTGGGTCAGCTCCGCGAATCTTTTATTCTTGCCGTCAATGACGAAGGGCTTTGGATCGTAGACCAGCACGTGGCGCACGAACGGGTGCTGTTTGAAAAAATCCTGCGTGAGCGCGAAGTCGAGAGCGTGCAACATCAGCGTCTGCTGATGCCTCTGCTGGTTGAACTGCTGCCGCACCAGATGGTCCTATTTGCGCATATCGCCGAGGAGCTGGAGCGCAATGGCTTTGAGGTCGAGCCATTTGGCCCGCGAACAATCGCCATCAAGGCAGCGCCTGTAGGCCTCGAAGGCAAAGAACTGGAACGCACGCTTATGGAAGTGCTGGAGCAGTCGGAGCGCGAGAACCAGGCGCAGAACCTCGAAACCCTGCGTACCCGCATCGCCGCCTCCATCGCCTGCCATTCCGCCATCAAGGTAAATATGCCGCTCGACCCGATCCGCATGGAATGGCTGCTGGCCGAACTGGCAAAAACAGCCCATCCCACGAGTTGTCCGCATGGCCGTCCCATCGTATTGCGGTATTCTTGGAAAGACATCCAGCGGGCGTTCCAGCGGATTTAAGGCCCGGGACCCGCCAGAAGAAGGATTCTTTGACAATAGAGCAGCTCCAGGCAGCGCGCGCCGAAAAATGGCGGCAAAAAGCAAATCCCGTCCTCACCCTTGAGGACGCTGAGATATGGATCGATTCCATCGGCGTAAGCCTGTTTTTACCTCGTAAGTCCCAATTGCAGGCGCCGGCGGCATCATTTGTCGAAGCAGTACTGGGCGAAACCAACGCAACACCCATACCAGCTGCGATTCAGAATGCATTCGATCTGGCCACGCGTCTCTTTGCTGCGGAGAAGGCCACTCCGCTGAACCTGCTCGGTTCCACCTCGGAGCAGCCGGATTTTCTCATCTCGCGCGAAGCACTTCCCTATGTTTTTGCCCTGCGAGGCGATCGTGAATGGAAGCGCGGACCGCGTGACAAATCCTCACCCTTGGTCATCGAGACATGGAAGCTTCTCAAGCGGGAAGGAGCTCTGACCGCGCCTGAATTGCAGGAATTTCTTGGCCGCGAGGTGACGGAAGCTGCTGTGCTGCGCGCACTCAGCGAACTTTGGACAGCGCTGCGTGTTCTGCCGGTCTACGCCGCAGGCGAACCGACGACATGGGAACTTTTCGAATCGCGCCACCAAAAGGCCATGCAGACAGGTGGCGGCATGGCGCAGGCAACGGCACTCTCGGCATTGGTCTCGCTCTATCTTGACTCTGTGATTGCAGCGACCACCGACGAAATTGAGACCTTTCTGTCGCCGCTGGCGCCCCGCTCCCGCATTCGCGAAGTTGCGCGAGGCCTCGCAGCCACACAGCAGCTTCTTACCCTACCGCTGGGGACGCAAAGCCTGCTGCATATCGCGGGTGGATTGCCGGAATTCCCCGAACCCGAAGTTCCAGCGGAAACAGCTGCGAGTACTCAGCCACAGGTCGACGCTGCCCCTCAGGCGCGCGAGCGCCGCAGGCCGTTTGCACAACGCGGCGAAACAGAGCGGCGTCCACCCCGGGATGGAGAGCGCAAGCCATTCGCGCCGGGAGACTTCCCACGCCGCGAACGCCCCACATTTGGCGACCGCCCAGCGGCACGCGATGCGCGCAAACCAGACTGGACGCGTCCTGATTCCAGCGCTCCGCGAAAAGAGTGGAGGCCGCGAACCGGAGATCGCCCTACGGAGCGCAAGGAATGGGAGCCGCGTAAGGAAGGCAGCACTGGCGGATTTGGAAAACCGTACCGCAGCCGCACGGAAGATCGTCCCTCGGGGAAGAATTTCCCGCCTCGGCAAAGTGCACCGCGTGGCGAATGGAAGCCGCGTCGCGATGACGCTGGCGAAGGCCGTCCTGAGTTTCGTCCACGCCCCGCGACCGGCAGTAAAAGCTTCAGCAAGCCATACAGCAGCCGTACCGGAGACCGACGTCCCGCAGGCAAGTTTCCGCCGCAGGCAGGCGGCCAGCGTCCGCCCCGCAAAGAATGGAAGCCGCGCGAAGATGCTCGGCCATTCGAACGGAAGGAATGGAAGCCACGTCGCGATGACGCCGGTGAAGGCCGTCGTGAGTTTCGTCCGCGCCCCGCTGCAGGCAGTAAAAGCTTCAGCAAGCCGTACCGCAGCCGCACCGGAGACCAACGCCCCGCAGGCAAGTTTCCGCCACGAGACCGCGATCAGCAGGGTCCGCCGCGCAGGGAGTGGAAGCCTCGCACGGAAGGAGAAGGCGAAGCGCGTCGCGAGTTCCGCCCACGCCGCAGTGCCGAGTCCACGGAGCGCCGTACATTCAAACCACGACCTTCTTCGGGTGGCGCATCTCGTCCGCGCCGGGAAGGCGGCGGTTTTTCCGGAAGGCCAAAACCCGCTGGCGAGAGAGGCTCGTTCGCCAAACGCCCCTTTGAGAATCGAGAAGGCTCAGATCGAAAGAAGCCGCCGCAGAGAGAACGCCGGGCTGGCGGTCAGCGTGGGTTAGCGGGTGCAAAGCCGGCCGGGAAACCTTTCTCGAAGCCAGGCGGTAAGTCCGGTGGAAAATTCGGAGCACCAAAAGGCGGCAAAAAATCCACGTTTGGTGCGAAGCGTTCGGGCCGCTCGGGCAGTAAACCCTCCTTCGGGAAGCGCCCGCACGGCAAGAAGAAGTCCGGCAAATGAGTGCAGAACGCCAACTGATTATTGCGATCGACGGTCCCGCGGGCGCAGGCAAAAGCACGGTTGCTGCCCGTCTCGCTGCGCGTTTCGGCTTGCTGAACCTAGAGACCGGAGCGATGTACCGGGCCTTTGCTCTGAAGGCCATCGAAAACAAGACTTCTCCCGGAGACGCCGACGCGCTGCAAAGGCTTGCTTCCAGCACATCCATCTCGCTTGAACCAACACCATCCGGCAACCGCGTACTGCTGGACGGAAACGACGTGACGACGCGCGTCCGCGACACTGCTGTAACGCAGGCGGCATCGCTGGTCAGCGTGCATCCTGTGATTCGCCAGTGGATGGTCGATCTTCAGCGGAAGCTGGGCGAAAAGGGCGGCATCGTCATGGAAGGGCGTGATATCGGAACGGTGGTCTTTCCCGATGCGGATATCAAGGTCTTCCTCGATGCCTCACCCGAAGCCAGGGGCGAGCGGCGTTATGAGCAGACAGGCAAATCCACTGCGCAAGAAACGATCCTTGAGGAAATTCGCGAGCGCGATGACCGGGATAGAAATCGGGCGCAGTCTCCTTTGAGGCCTGCGCCCGACGCAATCGTGATCGATTCGACCCATTTGACTCTGGACGAAGTGGTCAGTGAAGTGGAAGCACTCGTTACTGCTCGGATGGCTTCACACTAGCGGCGTCTTTCGGCGTGCGCAGATGTTTAGCGCTCCCAGGAGGAGCCGGCGTCTCAGGTGGCGTGGGGGGAGCTGGCTCACCAGGCCCACCCTTAATGATCTGCAAATCACCGTGGCCGGTTGCTAGTTCCAGACGCGGTCCACCCGATCCTATCTGTCCCTGTGCCGTCTTACGGTTCCCGGAACTGGCCACTGTGAGCGGGAAATCCGTATGGAGATCGCCATCGGCATTGGAAGCGGTCAGAGAAAAGCTGGCATTTTACGGTACGGTGACGGAGATATTTCCCGTCCGATTATTGACCTGCAAATTGCCCAGCGGTCTCGCTGTGGTGATCGTCACATCGCCATTATTGTTTTCAATGCGAGCGTCGCCAGAAAATTGCGACATATCGATATCTTTCGAGCGCGTCACGACACGAACCGGCCCAACCGCTTGACTGATATTCAGATCGCTGGAATCCATGGTCAGGTCGCCCTGCAATTTTGGGATTTCCAAATCTGTACGGCTGGAATGGAAAAGCACAGTCGAGCCAATCTGTTCCAGATGGGTATCGCCAAAGAAGTCGACGTTCAGCGTGACCTTGCCCTTCACCCCGGATAGGGTAACGTCGCCTGCGTGTCCGTCGACGGTTACATCTCCGGCCATCTGATGCGCTGAGAGGTCGCCATGGTCCATGCGCGCATGCACGTTCCCACCCATATCATCAAACTTCACATCGCCGCGGCTGGCGTTCACTTCGGAGCCGGTCTTCAGCCCCTCGATGGTCACATCGCCGCGCCCGGCATTCACCACCGTACCGGCACCGGACGGAAGTTCCACCGTCAGGTCGACGCGCGCATTGTTTCTGCCTTCCACACTCAACACAACGCTCGAACCGGAATTGATCACCTTTGGCGTGATGACATCGAATGTCTTGCGTGCATCGCTGTCAGACGAAGAGTGAACCACCTGGTGTGCGCGCACATGCATCTTGTCGTCCGGCGAAGCTGTAATCGTCACATCGCCGCGAGGGTTCTGTACCTGCACCGTCGCAGTCGGCGAGATGGCCTCATCCTGCTGCACATCGTTATCGTGCTCTTCGCCCATCATCGACCAGAAGTCATTGCGGTCGGAAAATTGATCGCTTAATGGCCCCCAGACATGCGATGCATGCGTACCCCAACCGCCGAGGAGGAGCAGCAGGATGAGAAAACCAAAGCCGCTCATGGACCGTCTTCCGGCATACGGATTATTGCGGTCAAGAAAGTATTCGAGCAGCAGAACAAGTCCAAGACCGATAAGAATCAGCGGCCACCACTGTGCATACCACGACCAGAAACGACCAGCGTCTATGCGGCCAGTCTCCATCAGTAAAGCGAAAACGCCGACTGTTAGCAGTATCAACGGACCGGCGATGGATGGCCGGTGATAGTAGCGCCAGTAGTAGCGCCGGGAACGTGCTGCTTCCTTCTGAGCGCGTGACCATTCTTTCCATTGCTGGCGGTTATCGCGAGGGCTATAGGGTGGAGGTGCGGCGGCCATGGCTTTACCTCCTGTCGCCTGAATCATGAATCTGACTTGGATCGGTAGGAACCAGTGCAGATGATCCGTGTGCGGGCGCCACCGGAGCGCCGGGCGAAGGCTGATAGCCCGGATATCCAGCGGCTGGGTACGGAGGCGGCTCAGCATTGGCGAGCGCTGCGCGCTGTGCCAATTTCAATACGCCTAATACGATCAGATACAGCGGCCAGCTGCGGCCGAAGCTCAGGATATGCCACTGGTCAAGCAGGGCGGCTACACCGAAGGTGAGCAAGAGAGCCGGCCCTTGAATCCGTTGCAGAAAGAGAAACTGGTTCACTGCGCACCTCCTGCCGGCGGAGCAGGCGGCACTTCACGCGTCCTCCGCACCAGCAGCCAGACGCCAATCACGATGACAAGAATAGGCCAGCCACGGCCAATCCAGTCAAAACGGAATACCCCAAGGGTACTGAAGAGGAAGAGCATGCCCACAACAATCAGCACAATCGCGCCAACCGGTTCCGGACGCTTGCCCGAAATGTCGGGGGGCAGAGGCGGAATGGGCGGAACGGGAATATACGGGTCCGCGGGAGGATAGGGTTCGCCGTATGAGGCAGGCGGCGGAACGGGAGGCACCTGATAGGAAGCTTGGTACGGGGCCTGATACTGGCTCTGCGTGGGACCTGCTCCCGCTGGCGGTGCGACAAACGTGCGGTTTGGAATCCCGAGTCGCTGGCTGAGTTCGTTCAGGCCAAACGGGTCAGGCAATGGAAATCCGTCGCGGCGTGCCCTCGCTGTCTGGTACGCATCGAAGACCTGATAAAAAACCCAGGCTCCGATAAAAATGCCAAACAGTGGATGCTCACCTGTAATGCCGATCAACACCACGAAGACCAGCACATGGATCAACGCTTTGATGAATTGGCCGTTGTACATGGCACCCACCCCTGGAATAAATCCAAGGCCGAAGGCCAGACCGGGATTTGGCACGTCCGCTTCCAACGGAACAGCACCGGGAACAAAACTCGCGCTCCCGGGAGCCGTACTCGCTGCAGCTCCTGAAATACCTAGCTTCGCCGCAAGGCAGGACTCACAATAAATTACGCCCGAAACCGAGCGCACACATTGTGCACAAAGCGGTTTGCCACAATTCTGGCAGTACGCCGCAACGGGAACATCTGGATGATTCGCGCAGTTCATGCCAAGCTCCTTTCCGCTTGGTCTGCTTCTTTTTTCACAGCCAATACCTTTACCTCTACACCCTTCTCGTTATGCGGCAGCCTCACCGTGTCATTCATTGGACGATCAAGTCTCGCCAGCACCGGCTGTCCCCAGATCACCGTTTGTGGTGGTATCAAATTTTTAGGCGTCTGCAACTTGCCGCCGGTCTTATGTGGGTCACCGTGCGGAGAAGTCGGCTGTTTATTGTCTTTAGGCGGCTGCGCCTTTTGCTCCGACTCCACATCCTGCCGCAATTCACGCATCCTGGACTCTACTTCGTAGACCAGCCGGATATTCTCGTAATAACTCACCAGCCGCTTCTGCGTGTCCCAAAACTGGTGGGTAATGGCGGATTGCAGCGCCGAAGGCTTCAGGTCCGCGATGCGAAGCGTATCCAGGCGCACACCGATCAGGTTGAGTGTCAGTGCGATTGAGAAGAAAGCCATTGCCGCCGTCATCAGCATCCGCGAGTCGCGAAAGGCGCGCCGCATGGCGAAATGGGAGATCTGCGGTGCCATTGGCTGTGCCGCACCCGCTACAGCTAACTGCGGCAATGCGGCGCCGCTTGTGCGGCCCAGAATCTTCGAAACCAGATCCGCGGGAGCTGGTGGTTCCTCATGCAGAAACCTCATCCACTCCAGACCCTGCTTTGCCTCTGCCAGCATCTCGGCGCACAAAGGGCAGTCCTTGCCGTGAGCGGCAAAGACGGCTGCATCCTTAGCCGCCAGCGTCCCATCGAGAGCATCCGCCAGCATGGCTTCCCACTCCTCGCAAGGCAGCGGACCCAGCTGATTTTGTTGAAATGGATTGCGCTCTGACATCTAAACCACCTGCCTTCCATTACGCTGTAAAAGTCTCGCCAGTTCTGCTCGTCCGCGACTGATTCGTGACTTTACAGTCCCTTCAGGAATACGTAAAACCTGCGCGATCTCCTTGTAATCCATATCTTGTAAGTCGCGCAGTATCACTGCTTCGCGCAGTTCAGGCGAGACTTTCGTCAGTGCCTGCTGCACCATTTTTTCTAATTCTTTTTGCGCCGCATGCTCGTGCGGCGTAGGATGCGGATCGGAAAGTCGGTCCGCAATTTGCTGCTCTTCACTCTCGTCCCAGCCTGCGTCCATAGAGTCGGTCACACGCTGCTGCTTTGAACGACGGAAATGGTCGACCAGAAGATTCCGGGTGAGCGTGGTGATCCACGTCTGAAAGCTTCCCTTGGCGAGATCGAACGTCGCCAGGTTCCCATAAATTTTCAGGAATACGTCCTGCGCGAGGTCCTCGGCATCATGCGACGACCCGGTAAAGCGATAGCAGAGGCCATAGACACGACGATGGTGCGCCTTCACCAACTCCGTCCATGCGAGCGAATCACCATCCAGGCACCGCCGCACTACCTGTTGCCAATCCGCGTCCAAATACCTCTCCCCTGCTCTATCTGCCGACCGGCGTACCCCGCTCGCAATCCCGGCATCCAGGGGCCGCTGCCAGGGTTCCGGAGACTTCGACCGCATATTCACGTCTCTCGACCCGGTTCTGGCGGCGCCCCACCCGTTCCACGTTATGGTGCCGGCTGCGCTCATGCAACAGAATACGCAGGAAAACCACATTCGGTTCCCCGAAGAGTTCGAGATGAAGTCGGTACGAATGGCGATATGGAGAACTCCTTGAAAAATTCTCCACTACGCGGATTCACTTCTTGAAATTCATCAACTTTGCGGTGCTTGTATCCTACTGAAAGAACGATCTCTTAGCCCCAGACTGCCTGGAATGGAGCCCGTTTCTGGCATCTTCTGTCCAGCCATGCGCGATCTAACCATTAGGTCTTTCGCACAAGCTCATATATAAACGGGAAAAAGACTCCATGCTAAAAGCCTGTCCGGAAACTGCTAGGCTTGATGGTTTTGTGGGCGCGCGGCTGCCAGCTTAAGGGAAATTGCCTCGCTAGCGAAAGCCGCTAAAAGAGCGTTGCCAGCGCATCGATCGCAGCAAATCCTGCAGTCTTTGACTAAATTAGGAATGCCCATAAAGCAATGAAATGGACGCGTGCATTTACTTTTGTGTGGATCGCAGGAATCTGCCTGCTTTATGGTATCCATCTGCTTCATTTACGCGCTGATTTTCCCAACTTTTCCCCCTGGATGGATTACTCCAAATACACAGATGAAGGCTGGTATGGAGGCGGCGCCATTCGGCATTTCCTGAGTGGCTCCTGGCATCTTCCGGGCGATTTTAATCCCGCAGCAGCGCTTCCCATCTGGCCGTTGGCTGAAGGCATCGTCTTTCATTTCACGGGAGTCAACCTGGTTGCAGCGCGTCTTCTCGTGCTCATTGTATTTGCCTGCAACATGCTACTCACCTATGCCCTGGTGCGAACGCAGCAGAGCGAATGGGTCGCGCTGCTGGCCACTACCCTCGTAGCTTCCAATGCTTTTCTTTATGCCTTCAGTCGTCTCGCCATACTCGAACCCCTACTGATTTTCTGGATGCTGCTGTCCTGGCTCCTTGCTGTGTATTTGTCCAGAGCCACATCAGATTCTCTTCGCTACATATTGCTTGCAGCGATCGGCATCCTGCTTTGCCTGCAGATCCTTACCAAAACCACAGCCGTCTTTCTGATTCCCTCTACCTTTTACCTGCTGTGGCACGCAGCGCGTTATCAGGTTCGGACCTTTGCAAGATATGCGGCCGTTGTGGCCGCCACTGCCTGCATTCCCTGGAGTGCCTACTACTTTCTGGTCGTGCGCCCGCGCTACCTTTCGGACTATCAATACCTTTTTGAAGTGAATAAGTGGGTGCAGCCAACAACCATAGGCGGCTGGATAAGCGCCTTCTGGTACGCCCTTCACGGCTCCCTGTGGATTGATAAAACGATCGGCGTGCTTGCCGCTGTACTGGTCGTTCTTTCGCTGATCCTGCTGCGTACCTTGTGGCACAATCCCATTTTTGTGGCATCCCTGCTGGCCGCCGGCGGATATATCTTCTTCACCGGCTGGCACAACAACATGCAGCCTCGCTACTACCAGGTGGTAGCCTTTCCCCTTATCTTTGTTGTGTGCACCGGAACCGCGGCTTTGCTGCAATATCGTCGTTGGATCGGATTCGGAGCGCTGGCCATCATCTGCTTCAGCATCGGCCTCAATCTTCAATTGACCGCACACTTCATACGCCATCGTGACCATACATTTGTGATGGCAGCAAAGCGCCTGACCCGCTACATCGATCAGCATCCGAATGGCAACCGTCTGCTACTTTCGATCAGCGGAGCCAACATCACGCTGATCACTCACCTGCCCTCCATATGCGACGACTTCGGCACCTACGATCTCCCTTATCGCATTCATACCTACCGACCGGGCTGGTATGCCGCATGGAACGAAATCGACCCGGGAACACTCGAGGACCTGCAGACTCAATACTCACTCGAGCGCGTCGCCCGATTTCATGCCTTTGACGATGATGACCGCAATGTCCTGATTCTCTACAAACTGAATCCCCTGCCGCCGAAGAAGCAGCATTACGATGAGACCTTCGAGGTTAAAGCGAATGCGGGAAAGTAGCTGCTTCAGCTCAGATTGAAGTTCACCGTCTGGCCAGTCTGCAGCCCGTGCGCCTTGATCGAGCCAACAGGAAGTTCAAGCACGTAAATCGACGTAACGTGTCCGCCATAAGATCGGCAAGTGCTCGCCTTGCCCTTGCAGGGCGGCGTATCCGGCGACAGCTCGACGATGCGGCGATTTGCATCCATCCATACAATGTCGAGGCCGATCTTGCAGTGATACATCCAGTATCCGTATTCGCCCGGGTGGTCATGGATAAAGAGCATCCCACGGCCCTGCGGCAGATTCGTACGGCCCATTAATCCATACTCGCGTTCCGCTTCAGTCTTTGCCAACTCTACATGCACAGTGGAACCATCCGGGAGCATGACAAGAGTGTCGGCTGCACGCGGCGCCACGCGTGGAATGACCGGTTCCGTCTCCTGTGCGCTGCTTCCGGGAATGGAGCCTGCAATCAGCACCCATCCTAGCGACCATACCAACCATGTTTTTCGCATTCTTAGGATTTTACGACTCCAGTTTCAAGACGAGCAGCGTCATGTCATCGTGTTGTGGAGCACCGGCAGTAAATGCGTCCGCAGCCATAAAAATCTTATCCAGCACTTCGCTGGCAGATTTTCTCTGCGCCAGTCGCGCAGCTGTGATCATCCGCTCTTCGCCCCACTCTTCATCGTCCTTCGTCATGGCCTCGCTGATGCCATCTGTGTAAAGCAGCAGCAAATCGCCCGGCTCGAGCACCACCATCTGCTCGGTATACGGGGCAAACGGCAGCAAGCCAACAACCGGGCCATCTGCTTCGAGCCGGATCGTCTTCTCTCCTCGAAGCACGACCGGAGGGTTATGCCCCGCATTCACGCATTCCAGCATTCGTGTCGCTGGGTCGTAGGACGCAAAGAAGAATGTCGCATAGCGGTTGGACGCTGATGCCTCATAGACCAGACGGTTTACCTTGTGCATCAACTTCGCAAAGTCGCGCGGACTGTCCAGCGTCACGCCACGCAGAGATGCCCGCAGACTCGCCATCAGCAAGGCAGCGGAGATGCCTTTGCCCGATACATCGCCGACCGCCAGCCCTACTCGGCCGTCTCCCAGGTCGATCACGTCGTAGTAATCTCCGCCGACACCGAGCGCCGGACGGCAGAAGCCGACGACTTTTGCTCCAGGTATCTCCGGCATTTCCTGGGGAAAGAGGCGCTCCTGCACCTCGCGCGCAATTTCCATCTCCCGATTCGTGCGCTCCCGCTGCGCTGCTTCCGCCGCCAGCGACCGAGCCAGCTCACTGACCTCAAGCGCAAGTCCGGTCTGCGACGCAAGCGCCTGCAGCAACTTTAAATCCGCGGAAGAGTAGGCTGCCTCAGATCGCTTCGGCCCTAATGCCATCAATCCCATCATCCGGTTTCGGCCCGGAAGCGGCAGAAGAAGCTCAGCGTTCAGCTTGTCGAGGGCATAGCGCTCCGCCGTGCCCGCCATCAGATACCATGCGTCCGGATCGTCCCGATACAGACGGGCCGGCTCGTTTGAGTTGCTCAGATACCGGACAGCCGAAGACTGTGTCGGCAGCGTCAGCGTACCACCCGCTGAAATGCCGATCGATTGCTGCAGCACGAAGTATTCGCCGCGTCGCAACATCATCGCAATCTGGTCGACGTGCAGTGTCTCCGCAATGCAGCGAGCGACGGTTTCAAGCAGCGGCTCGGTTTCCGTGTAGCGCCGCACTTCCTCGGCCAGCTCGTTCAGCACGCGCTCCGCGTCATAGGCTTCCCGAAAGAACCTGCGATCGAGCCACTTTTGCAGCTTCTTGCGCACCCCAACTCGAAGCACCAATACAAGTCCAAAGAAGATCAGCGGCCCGATCGCATCCGACAACTGCGGCTGTTTCTTCCCCAGCACCGGCAACAGAAGCTGCACGGAGACGACAGCAAGCAAGGCAAACTGCACCACCCAGAGCGTTGCCTTCGCCAGCGCATAGCGCGCGCCCATGCGGAGCAGGATGCGCACGTCCATGGCACGCTGCACCAGCACCACATAGACGAGGGAAAAGGGAGCAAAGAGAAAGATCAGAATGCCGACATAACCCACCCATAAATGGCCCTGCTTAGCGGCGGTGATACCGAAGTGCGGTAATACGACAAAGACCAGCAGTAACGCGCCCACGCCAACGGTCATTCCCGTGGTCAGCACGCGCAGCCTTCGTCTTGCATCTTCAGTCGAGGCAGAACGAAGCTTCTCGAGCGTGAGCCCTAAATAAAGCAGCACACACGCGAGATTAAGAAAATTCGTCAGCTTCATGGCCCAGTTGGCTACTTTCACCAGGCCTGGACCATTCCCGGCCCCAAAATATTCCCCATAGATGAGGGGGAAGAAGATCGCGAAACACACAGACAGAGGCACGAGAATCAGCCACTTCACCCACGGATATTTCACATCCAGGCGCGAACGCTCCGGAAAATAAATCCCGAAAAGCAGGAGCGCGGGCGAGGCCAGCACTTGCAGCGTTTGGAACCAGAACTCCAGCAAAAGCCCCGGGATTCCGGTAGCAAATCCATGATTTTGGAGGAACATCACGCTGGGAAAGGTAAGCAGGATTAGCAGTAACCATGCGTTACCGTCGGTCGGCTTTGCCAGAACCACCCAAAAGCCCATCAACAGGCAGCCGAGAGCGACAAAAACGGAGAGCAAAATCTCTTGTACCCACAATACGAGCTGTGGAATTCCTGCGATGAGCGGCTTGTGCGGAACAAATGTAATGGTTGCGGCGCCGGCGCTGCCGTTCGTCTGCCTGAAACCGACATCCATCATGTCGTCCGGATGCGCCGTGTTCACAATCTCGTCCCACACTTTTGCCGAATATGGAACGCCGTTCAATGACTCCAGCGTGGCTCCTTCCGTGACCTTTGCCGCCCTGGCCTCGGGCTGGAGCGTTCCGATGATCCGAGTATCGTTGTCATAGGCAAACGGCGCCTGAACGTGCCGCTCCGGATGGAACAAAGCACTCCAATGATCGAGCGTCATGGACGACCAATAGCCCACGCTGGCCAGCACATATAACCCCAGGAGAAAGCGCAACAAATTTGGCGACACTTTTTTTATCTTCATGCGTCTGGCCATCATCTTATCTGGCTTTCATTGCTTTCTACGCATGGAATCGCCGGGCAGTTCATTTAGAGCAAGCAGAAGAAATCATTCTGCAAAGACTCTGCATAGACATGGTGAGGACAGGTGAGAGTTTCGGCTTGCGAGATGTCGGTTCGACCTGCATCTCATTCGGTTTCGACGACTGGGCCAACTTCTTCCCTTCGGGAGTGAGCTCGATGCTGCGGACGGGAAAACGATGACCAATTTCGTCATACTTGTCGCAGTTGGCGGAGGCGATCTGGAGGCCGTAGAGGAGGAGTCCGGCGCGTTTGGCGTCGATCTGGTTAGCGGCTAGTGCGCGGAGGATCTGAGTGAGGACGATCTGGACGGCGCTGCGGTCTTCGAGCATAGGCAGGGCGATGGTCGCGGCTTCGGGGACGGGCGCGGTGGCTCCGTTGGCTACGGCTTCGGCAGGGGTGACGGCATATTGGCTACGGCGGGATTGAAGGTGGAAGTAGCAGAAGCGGTGTCCGCGGATGGCGATGGCCTCGCATTTCCTTCCGCTGGGACGAACGTGCTGGCACTCGTAGAATCCGGATTTCTGTCTGGCAGGCATGGGTATCCTCCCCTCCCCCTCTGGGTGGGCTGGTTTTGTTTATTTTCAATGGTTTACGAGGGATCATCCCCCGCTACGTGGCTGATTCTGCTTGGGTTAGGTTGTTTCTAGTGTTTTCAATCACTTACGGGAGGGTCTGATTTCTCTCCGGAAATGAAAAGCGCCCGCGCTAGCGGGGCGTTTGTTTCGATTTCTGCTCTTATTTCTATTTTAGCAAGTACAGCGAAATAGTCGGCCAAATTTGGCGGGGATTTTTCTCTTTAGAATGTGTGGGTTAGAAAATGAATGCGGCTCAAGGGCTTGACACATTTTGATGTGGGTTGCTTGCCTTTTGCGAGCATCTCCAAGCGCAAATTTCTACTAGAAATGGGGGGAAGGGAGTTGGCGGTTCGCAAAGCTGAAATCGGGAACTACTACCCCACTCAATCCTAAAGAGGGCCTGAACGGACCCGCTCCAATTTTCTTGCCGTAACTATATTATCTATCATCGATTTAGAAAGGAAAAGCAAGAAAAGGGCTTGGCAAGAATTGACAACAAACCTCCATCCACAGAATTTTTCACGCGAAACCAGCCTTACTCTTGGATCCCGCTGGAGGTATGCTGCTCTAGTGATTACTGAACTTCGGTTGAAGAATGCCCGCTTGTATGAAGGATCCAAGTGGACGTTTCCGCTGTCCAACCTCACTATCCTCTGCGGTACAAATAGTGCGGGCAAATCTACTGTGCTTAAGAGTCTTCTTCTCCTCAGAGAAAACCTCTTGCGTGCTCATACATACTCGACACAGTCAGTGCCTAGGTTGCGCTTCTCAACTTCATTCATGGATCTTGGAAACTTTAAGTCTTTTGTTTCGCACAACGAAACATCTCGAGATTTATATCTGGGTGTTTCTATCACCGCCCTCATGGACATCGACAATTATCGGCAATTGGATCCGAGAATTAATGAAGATTTGAGTGAAGACCAGGAGAATATTGAATCCCCTGAGTACAGCTTAAATGCTGATTTCTGTTTTGGGCAGCGTCTTGAGTCGATGGCAAAAGCCGGATCTTCGGCAGAAACGAAACAGCTCTCGTCGGATGACAATGAAGAAGATAGTTCCGCGGAGCATCGCGCAATTCTAAAACATGCAAGTTTTGCGATCCATGCTAATGACGGTAGAAGTCTACTAAGCTTCAGCGTCATCATAAAGCAGAATGAGCAGTCCGGGACAGCCCAGTTTTTTCTGCGATTGCCCAAGGCGTATGCACTCGCCTCTACCGAGATTTCTCAGGCAGAGCTGGTTGAAGACGACGATCCAGACTATGTTTTATTCAGAGTTTTAATGTCAAGCATCGTCCCTGATCGCATTTTCGCTCGACCTCGTCTAGCTGAGATTTCGTCCGAAGACATCAGTACCAGGCCGTGGCCTCTGCCATCCCATGTTGAAGAGGTCTTAGCGGACTTAAGAAATGAAATGAATAGGATCATTTATCTTGGTCCCTTGAGAGCGCCCGCAAAGCGATACTATCCAGTGCAAGCGGACATAAACCTACAAGCTGATGTTACAGGGGAGTCCTTACCTTATCTGCTTAGAGACAGGCTATCATCGGCCGTCATTTCAGCGGATCCAGTTACTCATCGCAGAACTAGAGCTCGTCTCTCTGATGCATTAAATTCTTGGCTGTATTTTTTACGAACGGGCGATACCTACGACCTACAGTTATTTACCAACCGTGAGTTTCGGATTAATTCTCTCCAAGATGTTTTAGTGGAGATGGGAATTAAAAGCGTAGATGGTGTCGAAACGCACGCTTTGGCCGATTCTGGATTTGGCTACTCTCAACTATTACCAATTCTTGTACGCGGTCTTATGCTTCAGGCAGGTACAACGATGATTATCGAGCAACCTGAGGTGCATCTCAACCCGGCCCTACAGGTGAGACTAGCTAACTTTCTCGTGGCAATGGCATCGGTCGGAAAGCAAATTTTGATTGAAACTCACAGTGAGCATGTTGTTAACAGTGTTCGGGCAATTGCAGCAGAACGAGATGGAGAGTCAGTATCTCAGAACTGTACCGTTATATATTTGGAGTCCGTCCAAGGTGTTCCCAAACTACATACTCTTAGCGTCCTACCGGATGGAACAGTACCTGATTGGCCTCCGAGCTTTTTTGGTGAGAGTTCCCAACTACTCGGGCGCATACTAAAGGCGCAACGACTTCGGAAAAAATAAAATTATATGCCTCCGATGCTTTGCCCCTCGCCAATAATCCTGGACCATAGTTTTCCACATGACTCCGATGTTTTACGTGATGCTGGTATTGCCTTAGGACAATTGGCTGACTTATCGACCAACGGACATTGCCGACTAGTTCTGACTGACGTATTAGCCTCCTTCGTTGATCTTTTCGACTGGCAGCAGGTGGCATCGTATCCTCTGTTACAAGTTATTCATAGTCTAATTATCCAGTGGCTTCTCCAGCCCACCGATCAGGTTATCGTAATTTCGGTAGATTCTGAGGTGGAGTATCGTCCTCATCCTGTGCCTCAATCGTGCAGCCAAGAGGGGCTGATTGACTATTGGTCGGAAGAGGTGGGTAAACTTCTATCGCTACATGATCAGGCCCTTGGCAAGGAAAATGGATTTTTTTTGGGCGTTGCATGTCATCGAGCCTTTTCAGGCGGGCAGTTGGAGACTTATAGTGGGCATCCTTGTGGTCGTTGTTTCCCTCTCGTTGGCCCTTTGAACCTCGGAATTCTCATTGATAGCGAAGAATGGCATGTTCCGGATGACATAAAAAGAAAAAATGTAACTGTAGCAGATGCTCGCAAGAATATTTATGTTCTCGGAGGAGATGTTAGTAAGTCAGCCGAAGGGAGCCACTTTAAGGTTGTTTTTCGAAATGCGTCGAGGCCTTGGCCGCTAGATCCAAATGTGGATCCTGTTCCTGAGCGCTTTTTGAAAGAGCTACGAGATCTCCTGGATCTCCCAGTAGCCGTAATCAAATTTGCCTTAATCGAGGGTGAGCTTCCAGAACGGAAATCAAGGCTTTAAAAGGTATACCTTTCTCGGCCAGATCCCTGCATTTTGCGGGATCATCCTTCCAAAAGAAACGAAAAAGCCCCAGTAAGAACTGGGGCTTTTTCGTTTGCCCCGGACGGCTGGTCCTCCGCCGCCGGAGGCATTGTTTTTGTTTCTAGCTGCAGCCGCTGGGTGCTGCTGCAGGACATGCAGCGTCAAATACTGGTCTTGCTCCGTAAGCCTTCGCACGAATGTTGTTCGTGCGGGTTCCTTCGCGGCTGCGCTCAGGACAGGCTCTTCGACTTCGCTCAGGATGACGGTGGCCGGGGTTGTGACAAGATGGGCGACTGTCAGCACACGGATCACTTCATCGCTTTTGCAGACGAAGGGATTCCCAACTGCCGTCAGCGGTCCAGCCGCCATCTACGACGAGTGTGTGGCCATTGATGAAACTGCTCTCTCTATCGTCGGCAAGAAAGGCGATGGCCCGGGCGACATCATCCGGAGTGGCGAAGCGAGCCATGGGCACGCGTCTGGTGATATCGGTGTCGTTGTAAAGTCCGTGAGCCTGATCGGCGTCATCCATCTGAGTTTTCACCCAGCCTGGGCAGACGGCATTGACGCGCACGCCACGACCGCCCCACTCGGCGGCGAGAGTGCGCGTGAGTCCGATGAGTCCGTGTTTCGATGCATTGTAGGCAGCGCGGTCTGCGATGCCCACAAGCCCGGCAACCGACGCAACGTTGACGATTGAACCGCTGCCTGCTTCGAGCATCTTTGTTCCGAAAACCTTTGCCATGAGAAACGGGGCGACAAGATTCACATGCAGCACACGGCGATAGTCGCTCAGCGCGGTTTGCTCCGCGGGCGAGATCAGGCTGACTCCAGCATTGTTTACGAGTACGTCCGCGCGTCCGTACCGCTCGAAGACCTGCCGGGCGAAATGCTCGACGGCGGCTTCGTCGACAAGATCACCGGCAAAGCCGAACGCATGGCCGCCATTCGCTTCGATGGCTTCCGTGGCCTCTGTCGGCTGGTGCAGGTCGATGATGGCAAGCCTGTAGCCTCGCTCTGCGAGCAGCTCCGCCGTGCGACGGCCAATGCCTTGCGCTCCTCCGGTTACGACTGCGGTGCGTCTGGTTTCCATATTGTTCTTCTATCATTCCAGTCTTTGTCGAAACTACATGTGCTCACTGGATGACGGCAAGTGAGAAGAAATGAAAAAGCCCCAGTAAGAACTGGGGCTTTTTTGTTTGCCCGGACAGCTTGCCCTGAGCGTAGTCGAAGGGGCCAGTCTGCCGCCGGAGGCTTGCTTTTGTTCCTAGCTGCAGCCGCTGGTTGAGCCGCAGGACATGCAGCGGTAGCAGCTTCCGTTGCGGACCATGATGGCTCCGCAGGTGTGGCAGCTGGGGGCGTCGCCCATGTCGTAGAGTTCCTTCATGGCGTCGGCGGCGTGGTAGATGCCGCGGTCTTCCATGTGGAGTTCGCTTTTATCCGTGCTGGCAGCGAGGTTCGAGAGGATGCCGCCCTGCGGGGCGCTGGTGTATCCCATGCCTCTTGGCTGCTGGTAGCCGGCGGTGGTGCCTCTGGATGCATCGAGGTCCTTCGACTGCGCTTCACTCCGTTCCGCTTCGCTCAGGATGACGGCGGAATTGGACGTAGCGCTCGAATCGGCGGCGGGGGCGGCCAGTCCGGCGAACAGAGACAATTGTTGGCCGGAGAGGAAGCGCAGCTGGAGCCAGCGGAAGATGTAGTCCATGATGGACTTGGCGAAGCCGATGTGCTCGTTGCCGGTCCAGCCGGAGGGCTCGAAGCGCGAGTGCGCGAACTTTTCGCACAGGACTTTGAGCGGCACTCCGTGTTGCAGGGCGAGTGAGGTGGCGGTGGCGAAGCTGTCCATGAGGCCGGAGACGGTCGAACCTTCCTTGGCCATCTTGATGAAGATTTCGCCGGGCTGCCCGTTGGGGTAGAGGCCGACGGTGATGTAGCCCTCGTGTCCGGCGATGCCGAATTTGTGGGTTAAAGATGCACGTTCTTCTGGTAACCGATGGCGGATCGCTCTCGGTGGCGCGTTGAGATCCTGGTCCTGCGCGGACGGCGAACCGCTTCGCGTGATGGAACCGAGAGCTGCTGTAAATGCGGTAGTGGCGTCGACGACGGACTTGGCAGTGATCTCAATCTTTTCCGAGAGCTTGGCTTCGAGCGTCTTGACGTCGGCCTCGGGCGCGGTTTTTCCGCTGGCCAGCGCGGCGAGGACGCGATCGGCGGCTGCGGTTACGGCGTCGTCGGCATTCTCTTTGGCGCTCTTGATGGCCTTGGCTCCCTTGCCGTCGGAGACGTTGAGCGGCTGCGCGCCCTTCGACCCGTCGCGGTAGATGGCGACGGCCTTGAGGCCCTGACGCCAGGACTCGGCGTAGGCTTCGGCAACGTCTTCGATGGTGCAGTCGTGGGGCAGGTTGACGGTCTTCGAGATGGCTCCGGAGAGGAAGGGCTGCGTGGCGGCCATCATCTTGACGTGGCCCATGTAGTGAATGGAGCGCGTACCCTTGGCCGGCTTAAAGGAGCAGTCGAAGACGGCCAGGTGCTCGGGCTTGATGCCGGGCGCGCCTTCGATGGTACCTGTGGCGTCGATGTAGCTGACAATGGCGTCGACCTGCGCGTTGTTGTAGCCGAGCTTGAAGAGCGCGGCGGGCACGGTGTTGTTGACGATCTTGATCATGCCGCCGCCGACGAGCTTCTTGTACTTGACGAGGGCGAGGTCAGGCTCGATGCCGGTCGTGTCGCAGTCCATCATGAAGCCGATGGTGCCGGTGGGCGCGAGGACGGTGACCTGCGAGTTGCGGTAGCCGTGCTTCTCGCCGTGGGCGAGAGCCTGATCCCAGCATTCTTTGCTGGCGGCGATGAGCGCGTTGAGCTCAGGCACGATAAATGGCTCGGCGCTAGTTCTGGACTTGCCGATCTTGTTGACCTCGGCGCGGTGCATGCGGATGACGTCGAGGAAGGGCTCGCGGTTGATGTAGAAGCCGGGGCAGGCTCCGCCTTCGTGCTCGGCGGTTGCGGTGAGCGGCGTGGCCGAGGCAAGCGCGGGGCAGCGTTCGGCGATGCGCGATGACTGCAGATACGCCTCGCCGCACATGATGGCGGTGAGGGTGGCGGCGAAGTCGCGGCCGGCATCGGAGTCGTAGGGCAGGCCGAAGGCCATGAGTAGCGCGCCGAGGTTGGCGTATCCCAAACCAAGCGGGCGGTAGTCGTGCGAGTTCCTCGCGATGGATTCGGTCGGGTAGCCGGAGTTGTCCACCAGAATTTCCATTGCCGTGATCATGACGTCGATGGCGTGGCGGTACGCGGCGATATCAAATGTGCCTGCGGGTGTTACGAATTTCAGAAGATTGAAGCTCGACAGGTTGCAGGCCGAGTTGTCGAGGAACATGTATTCGGAGCACGGGTTCGAAGCGTTGATCCGGGCGGTGTTCTTCGAGGTGTGCCACTTGTTGATGGTGGTGTCGTACTGCATGCCGGGGTCGCCGCACTGCCAGGTGGCTTCGGCGATCTTGTACATGATCTCGCGCGCCTTGCGGGTCTCGACGGGCGTGTGGTCCTTGATGGTGTAGGTGGTGAACTCGCCATCCTTCTCGTAGGCGCGCATGAACTCGTCGGTGACGCGGACGGAGTTGTTGGCGTTCTGGAAGAAGATGCTGCTGTAGGCTTCCGAATCTGGACCTGAAGACCCGTCGTAGCCCTCGCGCATCAGCGCCCAAGCCTTGGCCTCTTCCTTCATCTTGCATTCGACGAAGTCGAGGATATCCGGATGGTCGACGTTGAGGATCACCATCTTTGCGGCGCGGCGCGTCTTGCCGCCGGACTTGATGACTCCCGCGAAGGCGTCGAAGCCGCGCATGAAGCTGAGCGGACCGGAGGCGGTGCCGCCGCCGGAGAGCAATTCCATGGACCCACGGATCGGCGAGAGATTGGTGCCCGTGCCCGATCCCCACTTGAAGAGCATGCCTTCGGTCTTGGCAAGGGTGAGGATGGAGTCGAGCGAGTCGTCGACGGCGTTGATGAAGCAGGCCGAGCACTGCGGCTTACGGTAGCCGGTCACGGAAAACTCGACGGCGCAGGTGTGCTGGTTCCAGTGCCAGTTCTGGGCGTCGGAATTGGGCTCGAGGCGGTCGCAGCCGACATTGAACCAGACGGGCGAGTTGAAGGCGGCCTTCTGCGTCACGAGCAGGTGTGCCAGCTCGTCGTGGAAGATGGCGGCGTCTTCAGGCGTGGCGAAGTAGCCGTTGGCTAGGCCCCAGTCGCGGATGGTCTCAGCCACGCGGCCGATGAGCTGGCGGACCCCGGTTTCGCGGTCGGGCGTGCCTAGCTGGCCGTGCAGGTACTTGCTGGCGACGATGTTAGTCGCGGTCATCGACCAGTCGATGGGCGTCTCGACATCTTTCTGCTCGAAGATGCTCTTGCCGCTGGCGTCGGTAATGGACGCCGTGCGGCGCTCCCACTGGACCTCGTCGTAGGGCGACACGCCCGGTTTCGAGAAAAAGCGCTCGAATTTCAAAGCGATGTTGGTTTTGCCGGCGGCGCCTTTTGCAGGCGTGGCTTGGGAGGCTGGGGAGCTGGTTATCTTCTTAGTGGCCTCGGCCATGGGTACTCCTTCTTGGGGGATACGAATTTTGATGCCCTCAGTAGAGGGCGGGTCTTGCTGGGGTTCTGGCGCCTAAAAAAGAGCCAGGGTGAGCGCGATGCGCCCTAAAAGCTCGAAAGCAAGTCTGGAAAAGAACTGCTCGGGAACTGCGGTTACCGGATGAAACATCGCTGTCGTTGCATGTGGGTGACCAAGCTCATCCCGGAAACCTTTGACAGTTCTAAAGAGCCGCAGGTGTGAAGTTAGCTCTGTTAATAGTATGTGTCAAGCGGCAACCACAACATCTAGTATTTTAGATGCAAATAGGTACCAAATTTGTCCAATTTCTGGACTTTGGCTGTGGAGAACTCCGGAAGCACCCGTCAGCCGGGTAGATGAACGCTGTGTAAAAATGCTCCCTGGATGAGGCTACGCTTGAGCGTATGGGCGAACAAGGGGCGGAAGTGGTGCAAAAGCTGTGGAGGGATGTGGAAGGTGTGGAGGATTGGCAATTCGAGACGTGTCCTGAGAGGCCGTTTGCACGATTGATGAAGCAAGCGACCTCCCGAAGATGCAGATTCAGACCTGGACCATACCGCCATCGACGAAGAGTTCAATACCCGCGACAAAGCTTGCGTCATCCGAGGCGAGGAAGACAACCGTCTTCGCAATCTCGTCAGGATGTCCCATCCGTCCCAGCGGAACCTGCGAGGCGAGGCTGGCCTTGATCTGCCTGGCCTGCTCGGCATCCTGGGCGAGGCCGTCCACTCCCGGAGTATCGATGGGGCCGGGGCTGACTACATTGACGCGAATCTGGCGGTCCTTAAGCTCATTCGTCCACGTCCGGGCGAAGGATCGGACGGCGGCTTTTGTGGCGCTATAGACGCCAAAAGCTGGCATACCTTTGATGGATACGATGGAGGCATTGAGCACAATCGCTCCACCATCGGGAATAAGAGGAAGAGCCTTCTGCACGGTGAAGAAGACACCTTTCACATTGGTATTGAAGGTCTTGTCGAAGTGTTCTTCCGTGACCTTATCGATTGTGGCAAACTCGCCGCCTCCTGCGTTGGCGAAGAGTACATCGATGCGACCGTGCTCCTGCCGGATTTGTGCGTAGAGTTTGTCGAGATCGGCCAGCTTACCGGCGTCGGCCTGTATTCCGGTCGCGTTCGCTCCGATCTCCTTTACGGCCGCGTCGAGCACTTCCTTGCGCCGGCCAGTGATGACCACCTTTGCGCCTTCGGCGACAAAACGCTTGGCGGTAGCGAGCCCGATTCCGGCTGTTCCACCGGTGACGAGTGCTATTTTGCCTTCAAGTTTTTTCGGCATCTGGATTTCCTCTTGTGGTTATGGGTTACGGTTCCCTTGACTCATTGCCGAGGTGAAGAGTTCGAATGAATTCCTTAGTTCTGAATTTATGAACTATTGAACCATGATGTCAAGCCCATCTATGATGAAAATTGTATGAGGCCACTGTTTCACCCGTCGATCGAAGACGTTCGCGTGGAAGCCATTCTTCACGCGCTGAGCGATCCGGTGCGCGTAGCGATTTTTACGGAGATCGTGGGCTCGGACTGTTCGCGGAATTGCTCAAATTTTTTAATCATCAGCGAAAAAGATATTCCGAAATCCACACTTTCTCAGCACTTCAAGGTTTTGCGAGAGGCAGGGCTGATTCGCGGGGAGCGTATCGGTGTGGAAATGCACAACACATCGCGCTGCGCCGAGATAGACAGGCGCTTTCCGGGCCTCATTGCGGCCATCGTCAACGCTCATCGTATTCAATCCGGGAACAAAGAGCGGACGCCGCGAGGAAAAAAGCGGAAGTCGACTCTCCGTCCTAAATGATTGGGAGAGGACAACGTCAATCAAAAGGATTGTGGCGTTGAGAGCTGTTTAAAACCCCACGTCTCAGAATCGAGACGTGGGGCACCCGGCATCGTAGACATAAACCGAGGTCTCAGAGGCAAGACCTGGACCACACGCCCGCCGCCCCCGAAGGGACGCTTGCGGTTAATCGCAGAACCACGACTAAGGAAGTTCATAGAGGACGTGAATTGGACCGTGGCTTTCTAGCTTGGTTTCTATATTTGGTGGCACACAATCGCGGCATTGGACCGTGAGAGTTGTATCGTCCTTCCATGTCGCGGCGACCTGGTGGAGATTTCTCACCACGAAAATATTATTTTCGATTGACGCCTTCTTCACACTGCTTGGTCGAACATTGACCCGTACCAGTTCACATGTCATAGAGCCACAATTCGCGGCTATAGTCTCCGCCGTCCACCTTCCATCCGGGGATATGCTTTTATTGAGCGTTTCCGTCTTGCCAGCATTGCAGCCAACGCCGATGGTTGAGGCAACCAACGAACAGAAGACAACATAACAATGGAGCCGTACCATCAGGAGCACCCACGCGAATAGAAGTTATAGCCATTCTGTATCTGAACCTGGTCTGCTAATTGGTCTCCGTAAGGAGCCGGGCCCATTGCGGTCTTTGCCGCTGCTTGTGGACTTGCTCCTAAATCCCTTTGGTGGAAATATCCCGGCGCCCTAAGTGCCAAACTCTCTGGAACTCCCATTGCTGCAGCTGTGGCTCCGTAGCTGAAGTTACCGAAATCCACGAAGGGCGAGTCATTTACAAAGGGTTGTGTACCACTGCCAGGGGTGTAGGCATCATTCATCTGGAAAGTATTGTTCTTAAAATCCATTGGCCCATTGGTTTGAACAGCATTCTTGAACATGAAAAGCGAAAAGGGCATAAATCTCTTTCGGTCTTTTACCCCACTGGATATCCTGCCCCAGAGTTGTTGGCTCTGGGGCTGTGGGGACAGAGGAACAGCCTGCCGAAACATCGGGAATCATTTCACGAACGCCTGGCGTCCAGGATTCAACCGAAATGGAAGAATCTCCAGTGTCGCCGTTCACAGTTACTGTCGTTTCTGGCCCAGGAACCTCATCCCATGACCCTCCTTCAGATATGCAATCGTTGTAGCTCGCACCTCCATTCGCCGTTGTGTCGTCCCAATCGTTTCCACCCCAATGACAGGCCGCTTCCAGGCCAGTTGGATCGGTGTACCGCAATGGATTGTTCAGGGCGTAAGCGTAAAGATTCAGACTTTGTGGGTTAGTCGGGTCTGCTCGGTCCAGAACGGAGGGGTCGGGCGTCATGAATCGGCCGATCCTGCTGGCGTAGTGCCTGGCCCCGACGTAGTCGAGGCCGCTCTCTATGTCGCGTTCTTTGCCGGTACCACGGGCATCAGCGAAAAACACGCTGGTTGCATATGCGGCGGTGGTCATCATAGACGTGCTCCTCGCATCGTAACGCAACCCCATGTCTCAGAAGTGAGACGTGGGGGCACCCCGGCTAGTTGCACTTTTGAACAAATCCGCCCACAGTGAATTGAATGTCGACCTTATTATTGGGACCTCCGGTCACACCAGGACACAAGGCGGCGTAAGCTTTGGGGCCGGGATTTGAGACGGCCTTTGCCCACTTATTGAGCGTTACTTTCATGTTCAACATCTGCAGATTTGAAGCGTGGGATGTACCCGAAATGGGAGCCTGTATTGAGACTGCGGCTTTATCGGCGAGAGTAAAGTTCTGAAGAATCACATTCTGGTAAGGTGTGGCCGGAAACCGGATGGCGGGGTATAAATTGTTGAGAAAGGATGAGTCGTACGTTGCATCCACATTCGATATTTTCAAGTTCGTGCTTGCCAACAGGTCAAGCAGTCCATCCGGACGATAGGACCTATATCCGTTCACCTCGCTGTCAACTGCTCCTATCTTGAGCGAATTGGCAAAACCGCTACCTGAATCACCGGCACGATCCCGTGCGGCACCTACTCGGTTCCCGTAGTCGATGACATCCAGAATGCGGATGTTCCGATTTTCCACTCCCGGAACATTCGGAAAGTAATTCAGATAAAACAGGTGAGGCGGCGCGAACCATTTTCCGGCTCCGCCTACTTCTCCCCCCTGATCGTCCTGCAAGTCACCGTAACGATGAGCCCGAATATGTTCGAAGAGAGTATCTTGAAACGACCCCTGCCACCCCATGTAATAGCCATCGAGATCAATATTTGAAAAGACTATATGGTTTGGAACGGAGAACTGCCCTGAACCATCGGGCCCCTGATGGGCGATGTTTGCATTATTGTTGCCGCCATGGATGGATGCAAAGGCCATCGGCATAAACTGACTGCCCTTGGCGTCGGGCGCAACAAACATTTTTAAATCGCGGAATTCCACATCGTTGGTGTTGCCCATGAGAAGAAAGATGGCCGAGGTGTCCGTTGAGCCCGGCCACGGCGCTCTGGTCTGTATGAAATGAATTCCTCTATGAGCCGTCACCCATTGAGTCAGCGCACGGTCGGTAAAAGCAGAAGAAGGGTCGGTGTGCGTGCCTTGTACCGGAGAGTTGTTGTCGTAATAGCTTCCGATATGTTGGGCGATTGGCAATTCACCAACGAACTGAACACGCCAGCCCAACAGTCGAACTTTTGTGCTATTGACCAGCACGAAGGCGGGAATTTGTATGTTGTCTACCTTAAACAGGCCGGCTGCTGTGAACTGCACCGTTGTTCCGTCGTCGATGTAGATTGGCCGGCGGATGTCGGTGCCCACATGGATGAAAATGGGACAGTCCACAACCAGGGTAAACGCTCCACCTTTGGCTGCCGCAAAGGCCGTCGTGACACCAGCCTCATCATCTGTCTTGCCGTCGCAATGAACCCAGGTGCGTATCGAACGAGAATCGGCCTGCGCGGAAAAAGAAAAGCTGCATACCATTGCAAGCATAGAGAAAAACAACCATAGCTTTGTTAGAAGACTGTTCATACGAGTCATCCTCCGGTCTGTGCGATGCTTAGGGCGAAGCGGTTTACGAGGGCCTGGCTCGCGAGTAACGATCTCGACGCTCACGGCGCTTCTCTTGGCATGACGTCCCTAATATAAAGCAGGTTTCATGGCATGATCGAGTTGATACCGCGAGCCGGAAAACAGTGTGGCCCGAGGATTTCTTTCAGGCAGAGGGCCTGACAGAAAATTCTTTGTTCCCTGGTCTGATTCATTTGCCTGGAGTGTTGAATGTGCGCCCTAAGTGAAACGAAGAAGTTTCGAGGTTCAGAATACGGCGAGAGTTGGCACCACGCCGGAAACCTTCAGAACAAGCAGAATGTCTTCGGTGACTTCGCTGCATGCGTTCAACATCCAATCGACGCGAAGTACACCTCGCCCCAGCATCTCGCTATCGAAGGCTTGATGGAGCGAGACGGAAAGAGGGCGGGGAGTTGACACTGACGAGCTTCTGTCTCGATTTCGGTCACGAACCGACGGGTTCGGTCGTGCGAAAATGAAAAAGCCCCAGTAAAAAACTGGGGCTTTTTCGTTTGCCCCGGACGGCTGGTCCGCCGCCGGAGGCATTGTTTTTGTGCTGGTGCGCAGGTTATTCGGCGGCCATTTCCTCGGCTTCGCCTTCCTGGCGCATCATTTCGAGTTCGCGTTCGGCTTCCTCGAAGGCGGTCTGCACTTCCGCTTGGACCTTGGCTGCCGCTTCTTCCAGCTCCGGTGAGAGCTGGATGTTGCGGTAGTATTCCATGCCGGTTCCGGCGGGGATGAGACGACCGACGATGACGTTTTCCTTGAGGCCGCGCAGGTTGTCGACGGCGCCGTTGATGGACGCCTCGGTGAGTACGCGCGTGGTCTCCTGGAAGCTGGCTGCCGAGATGAAGCTCTCGGTCGACAGCGACGCCTTGGTGATGCCGAGCAGCAGCGGACGGCCAATGGCCGGACGTCCACCATTCGAGATCACTCGCTCGTTTTCCAGACGGAAGCGGAACTTGTCCACCTGCTGTTCGAGCAGGAAGTTGGTGTCGCCCACTTCCTCGATCTTCACCCAGCGGAGCATCTGACGGACGATGGTCTCGATGTGCTTATCCGAGATGGCCACGCCCTGGAGACGGTAGACTTCCTGGATTTCGTTGACCAGGTAGGCCTGCAGCTCCTTCTCGCCGAGCACGGCAAGAATGTCGTGCGGGTTGAGCGGTCCATCCATGAGCGGCTCACCGGCGCGCAGGCGTTCACCTTCCTGCACGTTGACGTGGATGCCGCGTGGCACCGAGTATTCCTTCTCCTCGCCGTTGTCAGCGGTGACATAGATCTTGCGCTGACCCTTCGAAACTTCACCGAACTTCACCACACCATCGATTTCGCTGATGATGGCGGTTTCGCGCGGCTTGCGGGCTTCGAAGAGTTCGACGACGCGGGGCAGACCGCCGGTGATGTCCTTGGTGCGCGTGGTTTCGCGCGGGATCTTGGCAAGGATATCGCCGGGGAAGACTTCGTCACCGTCCTGAATCATAAGGTGAGCGCGTGAAGGCATCAGGTAACGCTTGTTGCCCTTGGCTCCCTTGATGATGATCGCAGGCTGACGCTTCTCATCGGGCGAATCGCCGACGACGAGACGCGAGAGGCCAGTGACCTCATCCACTTCTTCGTGCAGGGTGATGCCTTCCTGCAAGTCCTTGAACTGGATGGTGCCGCCGATCTCCGTCAGGATGGCGAAGGTGTACGGGTCCCACTCGGCCAATGCCTGGCCCAGCTGAACCTTTGCACCGTCTTCGACCTTCAGCTTTGCGCCGTAAACGATCTGGTAGCGCTCTTTCTCACGACCACGATCATCGACAACCGCAATCGAACCGGAGCGGTTCATGGAAACCAGGTCGCCCTGCTTCGAGCGGACTGTCACCATATTAATGAAGCGCACCGCGCCGTTGTTCTTGGCGTCGAGCTTGGACTGTTCCGAGACACGCGATGCCGTACCACCGATGTGGAAGGTACGCATGGTGAGCTGGGTTCCCGGCTCGCCAATGGACTGCGCGGCGATGACGCCGACCGCTTCACCGAGCTCAACCATCTTGCCCGAGCCGAGGTTGCGGCCATAGCAGAGGATGCAGACGCCACGCTTCGATTCGCAGGTGAGCACGGAGCGAATCTTGACGCGCTCGATGCCGGCTGCCTGAATTTGCGACGCGAGATCCTCGTTGATCTCCTGGTTGATGTCGACGATGATGTTGCCTTCGAAGTCCTTGAGCTTTTCGAGCGAGACGCGACCGATGATGCGGTCACGCAATGGCTCGATGATCTCGCCGGACTCGACGATCGGGGTAACGTAGATGCCTTCGACTGTTCCGCAGGTGTGCTCGCTGACGATGACGTCCTGCGCCACGTCGACGAGGCGGCGGGTGAGGTAGCCGGAGTCAGCGGTCTTGAGTGCGGTGTCAGCCAGACCCTTACGCGCGCCGTGTGTCGAGATGAAGTATTCGAGCACGGTGAGGCCTTCACGGAAGTTGGCCGTGATGGGGGTCTCGATGATTTCGCCGGATGGCTTGGCCATCAAGCCACGCATACCGGAGAGCTGACGAATCTGCTGCTTCGAACCACGAGCGCCGGAATCGGCCATGATGTAGATCGGATTCATGGCTCCTTCCTTGTCGGCGTTTTTCATGTTGTTGAACATCTCGTCGGCGACCCGCTCGGTGACCGTCGACCAGAGCTGAATGACCTTGTTGTTGCGCTCACCGTTGGTGATGGCACCGTCAAGGTACTGCTGCTGCACGGCAAAGCGCTGCTTTTCCGCTTCACGCACGACACCGTACTTCGTCTCCGGGATGACCATGTCATCGAGCCCGACGGAGAGGCCGGAGCGTGTCGCGTACTGGAAGCCCAGCTCCTTGATGCGATCGAGCATCTTGACCGTGACTTCAAGGCCGAGGTTCAGATAGCAGTAGTTGACCAGCTGGCCGATGCCCTTCTTCTTGAGCAGGCCGTTGACGTACGGCATGCCTTCGGCAAGAGCGTCGTTCAGGATGGCGCGACCGACAGTGGTGGTGATGTACTGCTTGTCGTACTGCACCGGCTCGGTGTGCGTCAGATCCTGATCGTCATACGCGGTGGTCATGTCGAGGACAGGACCGGTGTAGCGCAGACGGATCGGCGAGAGGGTTTCGAGTTCCTTGGCTTCGAGAGCCATGAGCACTTCGTCGGTGTTGGCGAAGACGCGGCCTTCACCCTTGGCGCCCTTCTTGGCCTTGGTCAGGTAATAGAGACCGAGCACCATGTCCTGTGTGGGCACGGTGATAGGCTGACCTGACGCGGGCGACAGGATGTTGTGCGAAGCGAGCATGAGCACGCTGGCTTCTACCTGCGCTTCGGGCGACAGAGGAATGTGCACGGCCATCTGGTCACCGTCGAAGTCCGCATTAAAAGCGGTACAGACGAGCGGGTGAATCTTAATGGCCTTGCCTTCGACAAGCACGGGCTCGAATGCCTGGATGCCGAGACGGTGCAGGGTTGGGGCGCGGTTCAAGAGCACCGGGTGATCTTTAATCACCTCTTCGAGGATGTCCCAGACGATGGGTTCCTGCAATTCCACCATTTCTTTTGCCTGCTTGATGGTGGTGCAGTGACCTGTCTGTTCCAGACGGTGATAGATGAAGGGCTTGAAGAGCTCAAGCGCCATCTTCTTCGGCAGACCGCACTGGTGAAGCTTGAGTTCCGGACCAACGACGATGACCGAACGGCCAGAGTAGTCGACGCGCTTGCCGAGCAGGTTCTGGCGGAAGCGGCCCTGCTTGCCCTTGAGCGTGTCGGAGAGCGACTTGAGCGGACGGTTGTTGGCACCGCGGAGTACGCGGCCGCGACGACCGTTGTCGAACAGAGCGTCAACCGCTTCCTGCAGCATGCGCTTTTCGTTGCGCACGATGACCTCAGGCGCATGGAGATCCATGAGCTTCTTGAGGCGGTTGTTGCGGTTGATGACGCGGCGATAGAGATCATTCAGGTCAGAGGTCGCAAAACGGCCACCGTCCAGAGGCACGAGCGGGCGCAGCTCCGGCGGAATGACCGGGATCACGTCGAGAATCATCCACTGCGGCTTGTTGCCCGACTTGCGGAAGGCTTCGACAACTTTGAGGCGCTTGGAATACTTGAGGCGCTTCTGGAGCGAGGTCTCAACCTTCATGCGCTCGCGCAGCTCGACTGCCAACTCGTCAACATTGACGCGCTTGAGCAGTTCCTTGATCGCTTCGGCACCCATCATGCCTTTGAAGCCGGTGGGGCGATACTGCTGGTCGAGTTCGCGGAAGCGGTTCTCGTCCTTGATGATCTCGCGCTCGCGCGTAGGCGAATCGCCTGGATCGACGACGACGTAGCTCTCGAAGTAGAGCACGCTTTCGAGGTCGCGCAGCGAGATGTCGAGCAGGTGGCCGATACGCGACGGCAGGCCCTTGAAGAACCAGACGTGCGAGCAGGGCGAGGCCAGCTCGATGTGGCCGAGGCGCTCACGGCGAACCTTGGACAGTGTGACTTCAACGCCGCACTTGTCGCAGATAACGCCGCGGTGCTTCATGCGCTTGTACTTGCCGCAGAGACACTCCCAGTCAGTGACCGGCCCAAAGATGCGGGCGCAGAAGAGACCGTCGCGCTCCGGCTTGAAGGTGCGGTAGTTGATGGTTTCCGGCTTGGTGACTTCGCCATGTGACCAGCTGCGAATCTTCTCGGGCGAAGCGAGCGAGATGCGGATAGCATCGAAATCCGTGATCGGGCTGGTTAATTCAAACGGGCTGGAACGGTACAAGGTGACCCTCCTTGAGTTCCGGGTACTTCTATTTGGGGTGGCCTGTCGCTCCCGGCATGACAGATCCCATGATCCTCAAATCTCAGGGGCGAAAACGCCCCTCAATCCTGCGTTCAGTCAGGCGAAGGTTGAGGCCCTCGCCTGCCGTTTTGCCGCTTAGTCGGCGGCTGCGAATGTTGGCAGCGGCTGCTTCTTTGCATCGTCGCCAACCTGCTTGATGAGTTCGACATCAAGACAGAGCGCCTGCAGCTCGCGGATCAACACGTTAAACGATTCCGGCACGCCGGGCTCAATAGCTGCCTCGCCCTTGACGATGGCCTCGTAGATCTTGGTGCGGCCATAGACGTCGTCGGACTTGGCGGTGAGCAGCTCCTGAAGAATGTAGGCTGCGCCGTATGCTTCGAGCGCCCACACTTCCATTTCTCCGAAGCGCTGTCCACCGAACTGCGCCTTACCACCCAGCGGCTGCTGCGTGATGAGCGAGTACGGCCCGATCGAGCGAGCGTGGATCTTGTCGTCCACCAGGTGCGAGAGCTTGAGCATGTAGATGTAGCCCACGGTTGCCGGCTGTTCGAACTCTTCACCGGTCATGCCGTCGAAGAGCGGCGTCTTGCCTGAGCTGGGAAGTCCCGCTGCGGCAAGCAGCGCCTTGATCTCGGTCTCGCGCGCGCCGTCGAAGACTGCCGTGCCAAACCAGATGCCCTTCTGCATGCCAAGACCAACACGTCTGACCTGCTCGTCGTCGAGTTCAAGAAGCTGACGCAGTGCGGCGGTGCCACCGAAGCGCTCCTTGAAGACTTCGCGGATCGCATTGGCGTCCTGGTTCTGCTTCACGATTTCGGCAACCTGCTCGCCGAGTTCGTGCGCAGCCCAGCCAAGGTGCGTTTCGAGAATCTGACCGACGTTCATACGCGAAGGCACGCCCAGCGGATTGAGAACAATTTCAACCGGCTTGCCATCGGGCAGATACGGCATGTCTTCCTCGGGCAGGATGCGCGCGATGACGCCCTTGTTACCGTGGCGTCCGGCCATCTTGTCACCGACCGAGAGCTTGCGCTTCATGGCGATGTAGACCTTGACCAGCTTGATAACGCCGGGAGCAAGTTCGTCGCCCTTCTGCAGCTTGCTGATCTTCTCGTTCGTGATCTTGCGCAGCACATCAATCTGACGCGAGGTCATTTCCTCGATCTCGTCGATCTGCTCGTTCACGCGCGGGTCCTTGTCGTTATAACGGATGCGCTTGAGGTTCTTGGTCGAGATCAGCTCGATCGTGTCGCGATCAAGGATCGCTCCCTTTACGAGGAGGCGCTTGTTGGTGCGCTCGTCGTGCAGGTCGGCCAGAACTTCCTTGCCACCAAGAATTGCTTCGAGACGCTTGAGGCGCTCGTCGGTGAGAATACGGATCTCATCGGCGAGGTTCTTTTCAAGCTTGGCTACCTGCTCGCCTTCGATCAGCTTGGCGCGCTCGTCCTTTTCCTGCCCCTTGCGGGAGAAGATGCGAACGTCGACCACTGTGCCTTCGATACCCGGAGGGCAGGTGAGCGAGGCATCGCGGACGTCGCCGGCTTTTTCACCGAAGATGGCGCGCAGCAGCTTCTCTTCAGGCGTCAATTGCGTTTCGCCCTTGGGCGTCACTTTGCCGACGAGAATGTCGTTGTGCTTGATCTTCGCGCCGATGCGGATGACGCCGCTCTCGTCCAGATCGCGCAGCGCGCTCTCTGAGACGTTGGGGATGTCACGCGTGATCTCTTCCGGTCCCAGCTTCGTGTCACGCGCCTCGATCTCGAACTCTTCGATGTGGACTGAGGTGTAGTAGTCCTCACGAACGAGCTTTTCCGAGATAAGGATCGCGTCCTCGAAGTTGTAACCGCGCCACGGCATGAAGGCCACGAGCACGTTGCGTCCGAGACCAAGCTCGCCCTGCTCCGTGCAAGGACCGTCAGCGATGACCTGACCCTTGGCCACACGATCTCCCTGACGGACGATCGGCTTCTGGTTAATGCAGGTGTTCTGGTTCGAGCGCTTGAACTTCGTCAGCTGGTAGATGTCCGAACCAACCTCACGCGACAACTGCGTGGGATGGTGCTCGCCTTCTACGCGGATGATGATGCGTTCAGAGTCGACCGAATCGACGACGCCATTACGACGAGCCAGGATGACAGCTCCCGAGTCGCGTGCGGTGACGCCTTCCATACCGGTTCCGACCAGCGGCGCTTCGGAGACAAGCAGCGGCACTGACTGACGTTGCATGTTGGCGCCCATCAGCGCGCGGTTCGCGTCGTCGTGTTCGAGGAAAGGCACGAGCGATGCTGCCACCGAGACGAGCTGCTTCGGGCTTACGTCAACATAGTCGACGTCCGACCGGTCGACGAGAACAAAGTTGCCCTGGCGGCGGGCGTTCACCAGCTCTTCGACGATGTTGCCGTGCTCGTCGAGCTCGATGTTTGCCTGCGCGATGGTATGACGGTCTTCTTCCCATGCCGACAGGTAGAAGGAGAAAGGCTCGAAGTCAATCGCGCGCTTCTTATCTTTCTTGAGCTGGTTGTTCAGCTTGAGCGCCTCGGACTTTTCGAGGTGATCGCCGACACGCAGGCCGCTCTCGCCGGCGTTGGTGACCTGAACATAGTCGAGCACGCGGTGATCGCGCACGCGGCGATACGGCGACTCGATGAAGCCGTATTCGTTGATGCGCGCAAAGCACGAGAGCGAGCTGATGAGGCCGATGTTCGGACCTTCCGGCGTCTCAATCGGGCAGATGCGGCCGTAGTGGGTCGGGTGCACGTCGCGGACTTCGAAGCCGGCACGCTCACGCGACAGACCGCCAGGCCCAAGGGCGGAGAGACGGCGCTTGTGCGTGATCTCCGACAGCGGGTTGGTCTGGTCCATGAACTGCGAGAGCTGCGAGGAGCCGAAGAACTCGCGGATGGCCGCCATGACCGGCTTGGCGTTGATGAGGTCGTGCGGCATGGCCGTCGACATCTCCTGGTAGACGCTCATCTTTTCCTTGATGGCGCGCTCCATACGCACGAGGCCGATGCGGAACTGGTTCTCCATCAGCTCGCCGACCGCGCGGACGCGGCGGTTGCCAAGGTGATCGATATCGTCGACGACACCGATGTTCTTGCGCAGTTTGAGCAGGTAGCGGATGGTTCCGTAGAAATCTTCCGGCGTCAGCGTGCGCTTGTCGAGCTGTGTGGCGTCCTGGTTCTCATACAGCTTGATGTTGAACTTGAGACGGCCCACGCGCGAGAAATCATACTTGCGCGGATCGAAGAACATGCCTTCGAAGAGCGCAGTCGCAGTGTCAAGAGTCGGCGGATCGCCCGGACGCAGCTTGCGGTAGATCTCGATCAGCGCCTCTTCCGGCTTGCGCACGGAATCACGACGGAGCGTGTTGGTGATGATGTTGCCCACGTCATCGCGCTCGGGGAAGAAGAGCTCGATGGAGGTGACGCCGCTCTGCGCGATCTTGTGCAACTTGTCGGGCGTGAGCTCCTGATTGGCTTCGAGGAAGACTTCGCCGGTCGTCGTATCGATCACGTCGGCTGCGGTCACAGCGTTGTCAAGTTCGGCGGCTTCAATTTCGACCTCAGAGACTTTGTGCGCGCGCAGTGCCTTGAGGATTGAAGGCGTGACCTTGCGGCCCGAGTGCGCGATCTCTTCGCCCTTGACGACAACGGCGTGCGCGGGCTTGGCGCCAAGCAGATGCGTCGGCTTCTCGGCGCTCTCATCGAGCGTCCAGAAGAGCTTGCCATCCTTCACCGCAATCTTGTCGACGGTGTAGAAGGTCTTGAGGATCTCTTCGTCGGACTTCAGACCAAGTGCGCGGAGGAAGATGGTGCCGAGGAACTTGCGCTTGCGGTCGATGCGTACGTAGAGCGTGTTCTTCTGGTCGTATTCGAACTCAACCCAGGAGCCGCGATACGGAATAATTTTGCCCAGGAAGTAGGTGCGATTGTTCGCAGTCTCGAAGAAGACGCCAGGCGAACGGTGGAGCTGCGAAACGATCACGCGCTCGGTGCCGTTGACGATGAAGGTGCCGTTCTGCGTCATCAGCGGAATGTCGCCGAAGAAAACTTCCTGCTCCTTGATGTCGCGGATGGTCTTCGCGCCGGTCTCTGCGTCCTTGTCGTAAATCGTGAGGCGCACGGTGACCTTGAGCGGAGCCGAGAAAGTCATGCCGCGCTCTTCGCACTCGGCCTGGTCGTACTTGAGCTGCAGGCTGACCGGGTCGCCGCACTTATTGCAGAAGTCAGGCGTGTTTTTGTTGTAGGTGCCGCACTTGTGGCAGAGCACATCGCCCGGATGAAACGGGTCGGTAATGACCATCGCTCCGCAGGTGACGCAAGCGGTGCGCAGGTGGTGCAGGCCTTTCAGGTGTCCGCACTTGCACTCCCAGTTGCCGATCGAGAAATCGACGAAATCAAGCTGCGAGATGTTGCGAAAATCGGTGATGGGGAAAACCGAGGTAAAGACGGACTGCAGTCCATTGTCTTCACGCTCGGAGGGCAACTTGTCCATCTGCAAAAAACGCTCGTAAGAACGCCGCTGCACTTCAATCAGGTTAGGGATCTGGATGGATGTAGGAATCTTTGAAAAATCGAGACGGCTGCGTAGGGCGCGGTTCTCGTTCGACATGCTTCACTCCTGGGGCTCGTAAAACGCGAGGTAAAAAGACATGCTGTCCGAGTCACGCAACATGCCGGGGCTGTTTCTTGTCCTGCCGCTCCGTCCTCGCCCGGAAGCAGCATGATTTTTTCTGCAGTCTGCAGCGCTCTATACGAAACGCGCAGACTTGAAACCTTCGTGCGGAGCTTTCCACATCTCAGGCCTTGCAAATCCAGACAACCTCGCGGTACAAACAAACGTCAGAGCGAAGTGCTGGGCAAAAAGCTGCTAGAGCAGCATGAGGCGGGGTACCGGAATAAGGCAAGACAGGGCAAAACGGGGAAAGAAAAGAAACGAGACAAATGCCAAAAGCTCGTAAAGACAAGGTGTCTTACGAGCGCCACAACCGGATTGTGCACTTGTTAAAAACAGAATGTTCGTTTCCCGCCGCTTCGCAAACTGCGTGTATGCCGCCCTACAGCCGATTCCTGGTTTCACATCTGCGAGTCCGCCGCATGCTCACAGATATGCCGGCAATCGATATGTGCCGGAAAATTTTCTTTGCGTTCACCCTGCAATCAAGGGAAAAACTGCAACCACCTGATTCACTGCGACTTATAACTTCATCGCATCTAGAAAACGCAGAAAGTCGCGAGCCCGATTCAGCCCTCTACACAAAAGAAAGCCAAGCGGAACGCGCACTATTTATAATAGCGCGTTCCGCTTTGGCATGCAACTTGCCTTATTGACAACCGTGATTACTTAACTTCGACGGTTGCAACGCCTTCAAACTTCTTCTTGATGGCTTCGGCATCTTCCTTGCTGATATTTTCCTTCAGAGGCTTCGGAGCACCGTCGACCAGGTCCTTGGCTTCCTTCAGACCCAGCGAGGTAACTTCGCGTACGGCCTTGATGGTGTTGATCTTGTTCGCGCCGGCATCCTTGAGGATAACGGTGAACTCAGTCTGCTCCACAGCTGCAGGAGCTGCCGCACCCGCACCCGCGCCACCAGCCACAACGACCGGAGCCGCTGCTGCTGCCGAAACGCCAAGACGCTCTTCGAGCTTCTTTACCAGGGCCGCTGCGTCCAGCAGGCTAAGCCCGACAATCTGATCTTCCAACTGCTGCAAATCCGCCATGATGTTCTCCACGTAAAACTAAATTTGTTTTTCTCTCCGAAGCGTCGCCGCCCCGGTTGCCGCTTGCCTGTCCTGAGGTTTCCGTTGTGCCCAGACCCAGCACCCCTCAAGCCTGCTTACGGCGAATGCTTCTCAACTCTTAGCCAACAGCCATAGCTGTTAGCTGGCGGTCGCTTCTCCGCCTGAAACTTCCTGCGCGTCCTCTTCGACCGCGGGCGCTGCTTCGACTACAGGAGCCGGCTCGGCCGCTGCTGCCGCTTCCACTGCTGGAGGCTGCTCCGCAACCTGCGCCTGAACTTGCTCCTGCTCTACGGCAGGGGCTTGCTCAACTACTGCTACGGCTGATTCTGTTACCGCAACCTGCGCGCCGGAAAACTTGTTCTGCTCGACTGCCTGATTAATCACCACGGCCAAATCGCGGCCCGTCGCGTTGATAACGGTGGCCAGACGCTGCGCCGGTGCATTGATAAGGTAGAGGAGCTTCGCGAAGATCTCTTCCTTGCCAGGCATAGTCGCCAGCTGCTTAACTTCTTCGACGGTGATGACCTTGCCGTCGATGATGCCGAGCTTAAAGGTAAACTCTGCGTTCTCGCCTACCCAGGTTGAGAGCGCCTTGGCCAGAGCGACCGGGTCGCCACTGGTATAGGCAACGGACGAAACGCCCTTCAGGCCCTGGAGAGCCGCTTCAATCTTCGATCCCTGAGCGGCGCGAGCGGCGAGTTTGTTCTTGAGCACGCGGTAACGGCCGCCAGCGGCGCGAACGGTCTTGCGCAGCTCAAAATCCTGCGCGACGGTGAGCTTGGCAAAGGTTCCGACAATCGCACTGGTTGAGCCTTCAAGCTCGTGCGCCAGCTGCGAAACCTTCTCTGCCTTCTTTGCTCTGGTAAATGGCATTGTTTTAAATCCTTACTGGCCACCACCTGCAGCGCATTGCGCTTAAGCAGGCTGGCCGGAAAACCTGTAACGTGTCGGCCTACGCCTTGGCTGCCTGATCGGCAACAGACTGATCGAGCGAAATTCCGGGGCCCATCGTCGAGCTAAGCGTAATGCCCTTGACGTATTTGCCCTTGGCCGCAGAAGGCTTGGCGCGCATCACGCTCGTGATGACCGTGAGCGCGTTGTCGACCAGCTTCTCCGGGGGGAACGAGAGCTTGCCAACCGGAACGTGAACCAGCGCCGTCTTGTCCGTGCGGAACTCGACCTTACCAGCCTTGATTTCCTTGACAGCCGCTGCAACATCGTTGGTCACCGTGCCTGTCTTGGGGTTCGGCATCAGGCCGCGTGGTCCGAGCACCTTACCGAGACGTCCCACCGATTTCATCATGTCGGGCGTCGCGATCAGGGCGTCAAAATCAGTCCAGCTTTCCTTTTGAATCTTCTCCACCAGCTCTTCGCCGCCGACAATGTCTGCGCCCGCCGCTTCGGCTTCGCGCTGACGATCGCCTGTCGTGACAACGGCAACCTTTTTGGACTTGCCCAGACCATGCGGCAGGACTACGGTGCCGCGCACCATCTGGTCGGCATGCTTGGGATCAACACCAAGACGCATCGTCAGATCGACCGTCTCATCGAACTTTGCAAACTTGACTTTCTGCAGGAGCGGAACCGCATCCTGGAGCGAATAGGGGCGCTTTTCAACCGCAGCGCGCGCCTTCGCAATATTCTTGCTGACTTTCTTGCCCATGTATCCTCGTCTCCCACCGCACAGTCGCTACCGCCTGCTGGCCGTGGTGTTGTTGACTGCATCTCAGCTGGCGCTGGAGACGCATCTTTGATTATGCCACACACTTCCCGCTTTTTCCACAGAAACGTGGCCGGCCGGCTTACGCCGTGACTTCAATCCCCATCGAGCGGGCGGTGCCTTTGATGCTCTTGACAGCAGCTTCAACCGACACGGCATTCAGGTCGGGCATCTTCTGCTTGGCGATGTCGAGAACCTGGGCTTCGGTCACCTTGCCCACCTTGTTCTTGTTCGGCGTGCCAGAACCCTTGGCCAGGTTGGCTGCCTTCTTAAGAAGAACGGCGGCCGGTGGCGTCTTGGTGATGAAGGTGAAGGTGCGGTCGACGTAGACCGTGATGACGACCGGGATGATCAGGCCTGCCATCTCCTTGTTCTGCGTGCGTGCATTGAACTGCTTGCAGAACTCCATGATGTTGACCTGGGCCTGGCCGAGGGCCGGACCGACCGGCGGTGCAGGCGTGGCCTTGCCGGCTTCAATCTGGAGCTTTACCTGTGTCTGTACTTTTTTCGTTGTCGGAGGCATTGCTAAAAACCTTTCCTTAAAGCAGCCGCTAGCTCGTGGCTATCGCTGCCAACCAAATTCTTGTACTGCAAAATCTTCGCTCGAAGCTGATGTACCTCAGGGGCTAAAGCCCTGTTTCACCGGCTTCTGCGATTACGAGGGCTAAAGCCCTCGCCTACCTTAAACGACCTTCTCTACCTTGCCGAACTCGAGCTCGACAGGGGTGGAGCGGCCAAAGATGGTTACCATCACCTTGAGCGTCTCGCGGTCTTCATTCACTTCATCCACGATGCCGTTGAAGTTTGCGAACGGCCCTTCGGTGATCCGTACGGATTCGTTCTTCTCGAACTTGATCTTGAGGCGCGGCTTGTCTTTCGAGACATCCGTGCGGAAGAGAATCGAGCTGACTTCCTCTTCGCTCAAGGCCACTGGCTTGTCACCTGTGCCGAGAAAACCCGTGACGCGCGGCGTGTTCTTAATCACGTGCCACAGATCGTTATCGAGATCCATCTCAACCAGCACGTAGCCGGGGAGAAACACGCGCTCAACCGTGCGCTTCTTGCCGTTGACGATTTCCGTGACCGGCTCGGTCGGAATCATCACGCGGCCGATCTTGTTCTGCAGACCAAAGGCCTGCACGCGGCTCTCAAGCGACTCGCGCACCTTGCGCTCAAAACCCGAGTAGGCGTGGATGATATACCACTTGAAACGCTCGCTGGCTGGGGGTCCTAACTGCTCAGGCGCGCCGCTCTCGGGTGTCTCGTTTTGAATTTCTTCTGCCATATACCTTCTTTATCCGAGGATTCCGACTTCAGGCCTTTGGCTTTCGTCATAACCCTCTGGCTTTGTTCGCGCTTTCCCAGCGTTCGCGCCGCCATACCACTCCACGCTTATTGCGTGCCACCCAGCCAATGCAGCAGCCACTTCAGTGCGTTGCCCAGCACCGAATCAATAACATAGAAAAACGCTGCGAAGACGAAGACTGTCACAATGACAACCGTGGTCGTCGACTGCACCTCGGCACGCGAGGGCGTGACAACTTTACGCATCTCACCGCGTACATCCTTCAGGAAATCGACAGTGCGCGTCCAGAACGCCGTCACCTGATTGGTCGTGGTGCTCTTTTGCGGGGAACGCTCTTCATTCGTCGCCAATGCTGCCTTCGCCATAACGCTGCTTCCTTCTTCTACGCGGACAGTCTTCAGACTGTTCCGCGGCAACCCATTATGCAGCGGGCTGCGAACTGCATCAATCTCCTGGCAGGGGCGCTCGGATTCGAACCGAGAAGTTCGGTTTTGGAGACCGACAGTTTAACCGTTGAGCTTACGCCCCTGTAATTCGAGGGCTTCGCGGTAAAACTGCTCCCGCCCTCTGACTTTGCTCGCGCTAGCCGGCGCTCGCTCCGTCATTCACCCTGTAATTCGAGGGCTTCGCGGTGAACCGCCCTCTCGCTTTGGTCGCGCGATCCAGCGCTCCCTCCGCGATTCAACCCTGGCTAGCCCAAGCTTGGCGCCCAAGGGGCGTGTATGCCTGGACGGCCAGCCCTACTTCGTTTCTTTGTGGTCGGTGTGCTTGCGGCAGCGGCTGCAGAACTTCGAGAACTCCAGACGGCCAGTGGTCGTCTTTTTGTTCTTCGTCGTCGAGTAGTTCCGTTCCTTACACACGGGACACTGTAATGTCACAATTTCGCGCATCTCTTTATCCTAACCGATTGCCGAAAAGACTGCTTCAGCGATCTTTTTCTTCAAACCTTCCGGGCCTGAAGGCCCTCGAGCCGGGCGGCTTGTTCCGGGAGCTAAGGCTCCCGATTTCTACCTAAAACTTGCACAACCGACTCGCTGAATCCCTACCCGCATCACCGTTCAGGCCTTGGCGTCCGCCTGGACGGCCAGTCCTACTGCAAAATCTCGGTGATGGTACCGGCGCCTACCGTGCGTCCGCCTTCGCGGATCGCAAAGCGCAAGCCCTTCTCCATCGCCACCGGCGTGTGCAGCTCGATTTCGAGTGCGATGTTGTCGCCCGGCATCACCATCTCCGTGCCTTCCGGCAGCTTCGCCGTTCCCGTCACGTCCGTCGTGCGGAAGTAGAACTGCGGACGATAGCCATTGAAGAACGGCGTATGACGACCACCCTCTTCCTTCGACAGCACGTAGATCTCGCCCTTGAACTTGGTGTGCGGCGTAATCGACGCTGTCTTCGCCAGCACCATCCCGCGTTCCACGTCTTCCTTCGGAATGCCGCGCAGCAACAGACCAGCGTTGTCCCCAGCCAGACCTTCATCCAGCTGCTTCTTGAACATTTCCACGCCCGTCACCACCGTCTTGCGCGTCTCGCGGAAGCCGACGATTTCCACTTCCTCGCCCACCTTCACCTTGCCGCGCTCGATTCGGCCCGTCACCACCGTGCCACGGCCCGAAATCGAGAAAATGTCTTCAATCGGCATCAGGAAGGGCTGGTCGATCGCACGCGCCGGCAGAGGAACATTCTTGTCCACTGCTTCCATCAGCTCGTCGATCTTCGCTTCCCACTGCGCTTCGCCGTTCAACGCGCCCAGAGCCGAGCCGCGAATCACCGGCACATCGTCCCCGGGGAAGTTGTACTTCGACAACAGCTCACGCACTTCCATCTCGACCAGGTCGATCAGCTCAGGATCCTCAACCGCATCGCACTTGTTCAGAAACACCACGATGTACGGCACGCCCACCTGCCGGGCCAGAAGCACGTGCTCCTTGGTCTGCGGCATCGGGCCATCGGTTGCAGCAACCACGAGAATCGCGCCGTCCATCTGCGCCGCGCCCGTGATCATGTTCTTGATGTAGTCAGCGTGACCGGGGCAATCAACGTGCGCATAGTGACGGTTCCCCGTCTCATACTCGACGTGCGCCGTCGCAATCGTGATCCCGCGCTCCCGCTCTTCCGGCGCATTGTCAATCGTGTCAAACGAACGGAACTTGTTGTTCGGGTTGTGCTTCGACAACACCTTCGTGATCGCCGCCGTCAACGTCGTCTTCCCGTGATCGATATGCCCGATCGTCCCCACATTTACGTGCGGCTTCGACCGGTCAAATTTCTCCTTCGCCATGTCCTGCTCTCCTGTTTACTCGGAGGGAAATGCGCCAATCCGGCGCTCCCACTCCGTTAATCCTGCCAATTTCACATCCAGCGTCGAATAGGCTTCCATGTTCTCACGCCGGAAATCTTCAAACGCTGCGCGCGAGGTCCACGCATCCAGGGTAAAAAATCGCAGCGGATGCTTGACGCTCTGCACCAATTCCAAACCCAGGAACTCCGGAGACTTCCGGAAGAGCCGGGCCCAAACCCCATCCGGGGCGTACGCCTCAACAAATGCCGCCTCACAGCCCGAACGAACTTCAAACTCCCACATCAGCACATACAAACTGGGTTCGGATGGCTGCGGAAATGCAAACGGCTCAGTAATACGCGTACACCTTCAAATACTTCGTCCGCAGCTCGGGAGCGACATGCTCGACGAGCCCAAGATACAACTCGCGCACCTGGCCGCGGTCCGAATCGCCGAGCGATCCATAGAGCGACGGCGTCTTTGCGCCGAGAAACCCATGCGCCAGGATCGCCTCAAATTGCCGGGCACGCAGTCTTGCTTTTTCTAGACGGCGAAGAAATTTTGCCGCGTGCGCCGGCGCAAAAGCTTCCTGGAGCGCGCTTTCGATCTCAGCGAAGGTCTTTTGATCCTGAACCGGAAGAACTGCCTGCTCGAACATGGACTGCCACGTACTCCGTTTACCTAAATCTTTGGAGCGGGAGACGGGAATCGGACCCGCGACCAACAGCTTGGAAGGCTGTGACTCTACCACTGAGTTACTCCCGCTCTACACGCTACAGGGCCGACAGCATTTCCCACTGTCGGCCTCGGGCGCTTTTCCCAATCCTGGAGCTGATGACCGGGATTGAACCGGTGACCTCTCCCTTACCAAGGGAGTGCTCTACCAACTGAGCTACATCAGCCTACTACCACTTCAAAAACCTACTGCGAATTCTCTTCCTCATCGTACCGCCGACCCGAGGTCAGCAATACCCGAAGAGCAAACCCGCCAAGCAGAACGAAGACCAGCATGCGAACCTTGCCGGCATCCATCGTGCTCCAAGCCAGGCCAGCGAGCGCGGCCAAAACGAGGAGCGCAACAATCTTGCGCTGCATACCTCGAACCCGCATAAAAACCCGCTTCCCAACTAAACTTACTGGTGCACAGGGAAGGATTCGAACCTTCGTAGCTCCTAGGAGCGGCAGATTTACAGTCTGCTGCCATTAACCACTCGGCCACCTGTGCATACACACTACATTTTTGAGGGTTTCGCGGTACTACCGCTCCCGCCCTTTGGGCTTTGTTCGCGCCTTCCCAGCGCTCACTCCGCCATTCACCTTGGAGCGAGTTTTCCACTTTCACCAAGACACCAGTCGTCCTTCCGGACATGCAAACGCTCCGGCTCAAACGGGACGCTATCTGGTGGAATGACTGCGGATTGCTCGCGCCATCGAACTCACGCTACTTATGAGGCTTAGGATTCTGGAGCTGGCGAAGGGACTTGAACCCCCGACCGTCTGATTACAAATCAGATGCTCTACCAGCTGAGCTACGCCAGCCCGAACAGCCACATACCTCTATTTCGAAAGACACTGCCGCGTCAGCTGAAAGAGGGGTACAGATTGAAAGGTTAACACACGCCAAGGCGCTCTGCAACGCAGCAGCGGCGCAAGTTGAAAGCAAAAATGCGTCTCTCCCACTGGAACAAGCTGGAGGCGGAATCAGGAGTCTCATTGCAAGCAAGCGAGCCGTTCCATTCACTCAGAATCTGCCTCGAAACATGTAAGCAAGGGCGTTCCGAGAGGATGTTTTTCTGTGAACAAGCCGGAAATTCCGGCTCTCCGTGGGTGAGCCGGCCAGCGTGCGCGATGCTTTTTCCAGCGAGGCTAAATTTGCTTGTGTTTCACAGGCTGTGAGTGATACCACTCATGGCTGCATTTCTTATCTCCCCCGGCCACAATTGGCAGACGCAGTGCTGAAGAAAGAGGTGAAGTATGTGGCGACAGCGACGCTGGCTGACATGGGCAGTCCTGCTTGTACTGCTCGGCTCGACGCTTTCCTGCAAAACATCGGAAGATGCGCGGGCGCTGGCCGCACAAATGACGACAACGGCCAAGCATCTGGGCGACTACTACGAGGCGCTTTCGCAGATTGTCGATAACCACGCCAAGCTGGAGCGGCTGCAGAAAGCGACGCTCGGCGTTCCGGTCGACGCTCAGGATCAGGCCCAATTGCAGAACATCGCGTATGAGTTAGAGAAGCGCGCCGCGGCGGCCCACTCGCTGGCGGAGCTGGCCCAGTCCTTTACCGAACTAAGCAGCTCCAGTGCGCCTGCGGATGTTTCTCAAGCTGCCGCCAACCTGGGAACTGAGCTTTCGACGATTCAACAGCTGCCGAATGCATCCGCTGCTCCAGCCGTATTGCAGAATGCCGGAAAAATTCTGACCCAGTACGCGCAGGAACGCGACGAACGCAATATGGCCAAGAGTATGGACCCGACTCTGGCCGCGCTTTCTCAGTTGTTTACAGAGGAAAAGCCGGCGTACGATTCCATCCATCGAACGTATATCGCACTGGCGCAGAGCCTGGCACTCGACCTCGTGAACCACAATCAGGTCGATCCGGGCAGCCTGATGGAACCGGCCCTCCAGCCGTTTGGCCTAGCTTCGCGCATCCCGTCCGAACAAGTGCCGCAGGGCCTTCAGGACTACGCCCGGGAACAGATAAAAACCGAAGGACAGGCCCAAATTGCGGCGCATTCAAAAGCCTCGGACATGATGGAGAAAGCGCTCCAGGAAATCTCGAAGCGCGCTCACCAGCTTGCAACCGAAGGACATATGCCTGCGCGCGGCATGCCCTTCTCGCTGTCAGATGTTGAGTCGTGGACCAAACAGATTGTAGGCAAGAGCGCCTAGACCCGGACTATCCAAGGAGAGCCATCTTATGGGACCTTCCCTGCAAAGCCTTGAAGATCAGTACATACTTCTCACCCAGCAGCTTCCGGCAACCCTGGAAGCCTGCACTACGCAGGCGCAGAAGGACCAGGTAACGGCGCAGTACACTACTTCGCGCCGCAACTACTGGAGCAGCATTCAGAAAGCCTTCCACGACAATGATCCGACCGTCGTTTCTCTTGTGCACCAAATGCATGACGAGCAGACGAAGATCGAGGATGTCACGAAGCACCTGGACGACATTGCCAAAGTGATCAACATCATCACAGACGCAGTCACAGTGGGCACAGCACTTGCCGCTAAGGCTGCATAAGATAACTTCATGAACATGGCTGCTCTGTGCTGTAATGCGCACGGGGGACTTGCATTTCATGAAGTTATTGGCCAAATTTAACCTGCTTCTCATTGTTGTATTCGGTCTGGGCCTGACACTCATCGCGATCAATGCCCGCAGCTTTTTGATGAACGACGCCAGAAGAGTGGTCCTGAATCAGGCTGAGCTCATGGCTGCAAGCTCGCGCGCCACACGCGACTACACCGAAGAAGAGATCAGCCCGGTCCTGGAAAACACGCCGCAGCACGCTGACACCTTCCTGCCACAGACCATCCCGTTTTACGCGGCGACCGTGACATTCAATCGCCTGCGCAAAAATTTTCCCGACTACACCTACAAGGAAGCCACGCTGAATCCTACGAATCTCGTCGATCGCGCCGAAGACTGGCAGGCTGACATCATCAACTACTTCCGCAATAATCCCAGCGAAACCCAGCTGGTTGGAGAGCGCGAAGGCGCCGTCGGCCCATCGCTTTATCTGGCCCGCCCCATTGCCGCCGACCCGGGCTGCCTGGTATGCCACAGCATACCGAGCGCGGCGCCGAAAGCGATGATCAAACGGTACGGCTCACAGAACGGCTTCGGCTGGAAGCCGAACGAAATTGTCGCGGCGCAGATTATCTCTGTGCCTATGTCGGTGCCCATCAAGCTGGCAAATGAAGGCTTCCGCAACCTGCTCATTACGTTGGGAACGATTTTCTTTGCGGCGATCGTGCTCATCGATATCGGCATGTATTTCATCGTGATCCAGCCTCTGCGCAAAGTAAGCGCGTCGGCAGACCTTATCAGCACAGGCGATATCGACCAGCCACCTCTGCCGGTGAAGGGTAAGGATGAAATCGCGCTGGTTACGACGTCGTTCAATCGCATGCACACCAGCCTGAAAAAAGCGATGGAGATGCTGAATGATTAGCGGCTCATCCTGCGTCTTTTAAAGATTGCTCATGCCAGGTATGGATCGACTTCGTTCTGAGTCAATTTTCATAAACCGGCATGACGATCACGACTTTGCCGTATCCATGCTTACGCTCAATCTTTCTCGCATAGGCTGCGGCAGCGTTCGCGAAAGGCACCTCAGCGTCGACAAAGACGCGCAACTTGCCCGCATCCAGCAAGCTCCCGATTTCCGTGAGCTGCTGCTGGTTCGGCTCAACGATAAAGAACGCATCTTTTACGCGCGGATCAGTCGTCGCTTCGCTGCTTGCGGCAATCGTTACG
>Ga0206835_1028_pt1 | contig 65871 bp, 61 predicted proteins | sample Alteio_BWOrgCont_31_FD_152853 | JGI IMG/M metagenome (GOLD analysis project Ga0206835, IMG submission 152853) | Enriched cells from forest soil in Barre Woods Harvard Forest LTER site, Petersham, Massachusetts, United States -... | ecosystem: Environmental > Terrestrial > Soil > Temperate forest >...
ACAAATTCCCTTAACATATACAATCCGTATGCAGGTTTAAAGTATGCCAGCATGCCCAGTTCGCGCGCGTTAATAGCATCGGGGAACATCATAATAACATCGCTGCTGCGGTGCATAAAACCCACTACCGTTTTAGGGTCCTGCGGCTTTTTATATTCGCCGTTGTTGAAATTATTTCCCGAATAAATATTAATGAATGTGTTAAAGCCTTCGTCCATCCAGGCGTACTTGCGCTCGTTCGAGCCTACCGTCATAGGGAACCAGTTGTGGCCAAACTCGTGTGTGATAACGAAAAACAAATCGCTCTGCTTCGCTTTCATTCCGCAGAACACAATGCCGGGGTATTCCATACCGCGCACATTGCCCGCCACATTCGATGCCACCGGGTAAGGAAACACAAAATAGGTTTTTGAATAAAACTCTATAGAAGCTTTTACATATTCGGTTGCCCTGCCCCAGCCTGTATCCGACATATATTCAACCGGGTAAAACGATTGCGCAAGCGCTTTTTTACCTTCGGGAAGATTAATGCGGGCGGCATCCCATATAAATGCTTTTGAGCACGACCATACGGCGTCGCGGCTGTTGTTAATCTTATAATGCCATGTTACATTGCCGCTGCTCTTAGGGTGCATGCCTGCTTTGCCAATTTCATCGGCACCAACAATGGTTACTTTGGTATCGCTGTTTTTAGCTTTGTTAATCCTGTCTATTTCAGTTGATGTAAGCACCTCGGTAGGGTTCTGCAACTCGCCCGAGCCTGCTACAAACATATTAGCCGGTACAGTTATGTTGTAGTCGAAGTCGCCATACTCAAGGTAAAACTCACCTGCGCCAAGGTAAGGCAAGGTGTTCCAGCCTTGTATATCGTCGTACACGCACATGCGCGGGTACCACTGCGCTATTTCGTAAATCTTGCCGTTTTTAGTCGGGGTTACACCCATACGGTCCGACCCATCGGCCGGTATGCGGAAACTCCATACAATTTTAATATCAACCTTTTCGCCTTTGGCTTTCATAGGTGTTTTAAGCCTTATCTGCATACGGGTGTCGGTAATTACATATTCGGCAGCCTGGCCGTTAACCATTACCGAGTGAATACTGTCGCCTCCCTGGAATTCCACATTACCGAAACGTCCTCCGCCAATAGGGGTGGTATAGTGCCCGCGCGATGTGGTGGTAAACTGGTTCTGCTCCACCTGCAGCCACAGGTACTGTAGCTCATCGGGGCTGTTGTTGGTATAGGTAATATCTTCTGTACCGTTTATTTCATCTTTTGTGGTATCAATAGACCCGTCAATTTTATAGTCGGCGCGGTTCTGCCAGTACATGGGGCCGGGCGCTCCGCTACCACTACGGTAGGCGGTGCCGGGTTCGCTCATAAAGGTTGGGTCGAATGCTTGCAGGGGGTCATATACTGATTGTTCCTGGGCCATGGTAAATCCACAACACATCATCAGCGACAGAGTTGTAACGGCAGATAGTAATTTCATAAATGAGATTAATAAGAGGGTGCGAAAGTACGAAAAATCCCTCTACCCCGCCAACAATAGCCGTCCGCAGCCCTTAACCTCTTCTATTTTAGCCCTTTTGGCATAGTTGACTCACCCCTAACCCCTCTCTATTTGATAGAGAGGGGAAAGCGAAGCTCGGGTGAGTAAATTAGTTAGTGCCTTCTGGGGTTAATCAAGTCGCCCCCTTGGGAGAGTCACAATAGCTATCGGGATAGAGGGGTACATAGGTAGGTGCACAAAAAAAATCGCTATATTTGAATATAGATAACACTCTTTAAATCACTTATTACAATTCCATGAAGAGGTATTTATTTTGTTTCCTTCTATTTGGTTGCTTGTGGCATTATGAAGTGAAGGCGCAGGATACCACAAAACCTTTCGACGTTTCAATAAGCGTTGGTTATAGCCCCGACTATTCAGGCTCATCGCTATTTACCTTTTTCGGCGGCTTTCCGGCAGCGACAACAAACTATACCCAAAGCAGCAACCCCAATATGCCCATATTTCTGTATAATCCTATATTTCATAATGTAGCCCCCGATATAAATCTCCAGGCAGAATACAGGACAAGTTCTGCAATAAGCATTGGAGCCTCGGTGAGTTACCAAACCGAGTCAGTCGACCAGAATTTTTTTCCGTATGGTATTTTAGGTTCCGACAAATTAACCCGCCTCGATATTTCCGCCCGCCTTTTATATCACCTCAATAAAACCAATACCCGCAAATTCGACCATTACGTGGGCCTGCGGCTGGGCGCCTCTATGTGGACCGACGCATATACGCCCTCACCTTCTTTTTCGGACCCGCAACTGCAACAGACTTTCCTGGCCAGCGCCAGTGAAGTTTCACCTACCTACCAGTTTCTTTATGGCTTCCGTGTTTATATAATCCCCGACTGGCTTGCCTTTAACCTTGAACTGGGCCTTGGTAAAAGCCCTTACTGGGTTGCAGCGGGCATTAATTTCCGGTTTGGAAAAAAAATGGGCTTCACACACAGCAGGGGTGAATTAGGCAGATAAATTCTATTGCTGTATATCGCCTCCACCGGTATCAGGCGGAGCATCGAAATTCATGTTCTTCTTTTTGAAGAGTGTAAAGTCTGTCTGCCCGAACTTATAGCTGAAGGTAAGGCGCATCATACGCTGGTCGCGAATACGGCTTGTAGTTTGTGTATAGAAAGGTGTAGTAGCCGTAGTAGCCGAAACCGAGGTAGCGAATATGTCGTGTATGTTAAAGGTAATGGTCGCCTTTTTGTTCTTCAGGAAATCTTTCTTTATAGCGAAGTCAACATAGTAGTTAGGCAAAATATATCCCTGTGCCGACGGAGTTACACCGCCGCCCATGCCTCCGCCACCACCCATGCCGCCCCAGCGGCCGCCGCCGCCTGAGTTGGGATTAATAATGGTTTTTGAAAGATAATTGCCATTCAACTGTATGCTGAAATTTTTGGGCAGCTTGAAGGTGAGGTTTAGTTTGCCAAACCAGCTTACAAGGCTGTTGTTCTGCATTACATTCGAAAGGTTATCGGCATTTATCCCCGACTGGAAAAAGTTAATGTTGCTGGTTATATCTAACCAATCGCTTACTGAGTTCTGCCCGGTAAGCTCTAAACCGTATGAGTAGGCTGAATTGGCATTTTCATATGTGTTTACAATATCGGTCCGGTTTAAAAACGGTATGTACTCTTCTTCCGATACAGTAGTGATAAGGCCCGTTGTGTACTTGTAATATGCGCCTGCCATAAAGGTGTTCCTCTTATCGAAGGTATGCAGGTAATTCAATTCTGTTGAGTTAACAAACTCAGGTGCAAGATTGGGGTTACCCTGTGTAATATTCAGAGAGTCGGCATAGTTGAAATAAGGTATCATCTGCATAAAGCCCGGCCTGTTAATATGGCGCGAATAGTTCAGTTGCATATCTGATTTATCGGTCAGGTGATAGGTTAAGTAAGCGCTTGGGAAAAGGCTTGCGGGATATTGGTAATTATATTTGGTAGAGTCGGCCAATTGCCCGTTATACAAAGTTGTTTCAACACGTAATCCTACCTGCGCGCTGAAACGGCTACTGAAATCGCGGCTATAGGTCATGTAGCCCGCATATATCTGCTGCATGAAACTATAATTAACATTGAGTGAATTCAGCGACACATATTCACTATTAAAGGTATTCAGAATATAATTATCGCTCTGGCTGGTAAGCTGGTTTATACTTGCCTGCACACCCATTTCAATTTTCGATTTCGAATTAAGCGGGTTGGTGTAATCAACTTTCGCAACACCGTAGTTACTAACGCCTCCGCCTGTCTGTTTCTGGGTAATAAGCGGGCCGATAGGGTTATTGTTGTCATCGTAATACTGGGTGGTAAACAAACTGTTGGCTGTACTTGTGCCCTGAAAGAAGCTGCCGTTGGCGGTAAGCTCCTTACCTTCTTTAGGGAACAGGTGCTTGTATGATGCCTGCACGCCTGTGTTTTGAAATACGCGTGCTGAATTTGTAATGCGGTATTGCTGGCTCGACGTCTCAGGCCCACCCGAATGTAATGTATCGGTTGTGGTGTGCAACAAATCGTTGGTAGAGAAATTGCCCTCTCCATAGGTACCCGAAACAGTAAAAGTATTACGGTTATCAAGGAAATAATCGAAACCGCCACGCACAAAAGCAAAGTAACCATTCATAGTATTGGTATCGGTTTCCAGTACATCGGTAAGCGGCAGTGTGCCTGCTGTATAATCGCGGTCTTCTTTACCGTAAATAAGGTGCTTTACCTGGTGATAGTACACGCTGGCAAATACATTCACTTTACCTTGCCTCATATTAAAATCCAGCCCTCCGTTTACTTTACCATAGCTGTCACCGCCACCTCGTATAGAGCCATTGTATCCTGCTGTTTTATTGTGTTTCAGCACTATATTTATTATTCCGCCTGAACCTGCAGCCGCATCAAATTTTGCCGATGGGTTGGTAATTACTTCAACCTTATCAATTTCATCGGCGGGTATCTGGTCAATGGTCAGAGTACTTGGCATACCATCGACATAAATAGTTGGCGAAGAATTGCGGAGGGTTACGTTACCGTCGATATCCACATTTATCGATGGAATATTCTTCAGCACATCCTCAGCTGTTCCACCTGTGTTGGTAATACTTTTGCTTACATCGAATACCTTCCTGTCGAATTTCAGTTCCATCGGCGGCGCCTCGCCGTTTACAGTAACCGTATTAAGCTGCTGCGATGTTGACACCAGTTTTATATTTCCCAAATCTTTATCTACTACGTTTATCAAACCTTCTACAGCCGATATCTGGCTGCTAGGGTCAGAACTGTTCTGGTTCGATTGCATTTTCCTGGCTTTCTGCATGAGCTTGCTCAGGTCGAACGATATGGTTGTTGTGTAGGTTTTATATCCCATTGCTGTTATCTGCAGGGTAAATTGCAGGGGCTGAAACATAGGGCCCGAAACAGGCAATTTTTCAAGACTGAACTCGCCGTTAAAACCGGTTAGCTGGCCCGAATAAACCACGTTCTTCATACTCTGGCTGGCAGAATCCCATTTAGGGCCGGTAATCTGCACCGCCGCGAATGGAATACTGGCTCCCGAGGCGCTATCGACTACTTTACCGTAGAAGTGTCCTGCATTCATGCGGCTCCTCATAGAACCGCCACCACCGCCACCCATGTCCATTTGAGCATACGTGAACGAGACAATAAAGAAAGCTATTAAGAAAGAAATGGTTTTTTTCATACTTGCTAAAATGGAGTTGCGAATTTACACAGAATCTTAATGTCTGTTACAAGGGCAGTTAATCCCAATGATGTCCAAGGCCTTTGGTCATTCTTTGCATCAGTTCGTCGTACTTCTTTTTCTGGTCGGGTGTGCATATTTGCCTAATGGCTGTAGCGTTCCTGAAAAACTCCTTTTGCATGGCCACCCTGCACATGCCTACCGTGTCGGCATACATGAAAGCATGAACGCTGTCGGGAACATCCTGAACCATACAATTATATACCTGCTTTTGCAACCTCGAAATTTCTTCCTGGTATTTCTTCATGGTACCGGCATGGGCTTCGAACAACTTTGCTACTTTTTCGCGTTGTACTGAATCAAAATCCAGTTCTTTTGATAAAAACATCATTCCTTTATCACCTCTTTGCCCCCCATGGTGGTTACCCATCATGCGGTCATCATTATTGCGCGCCTTCATATGGTGCATCCACCACGTGCCAATAAAAGCAACATTCAAAAGAAGAAGTACAATCAGTATGGTATTTGTCAGCCTGGGTTTCATGTTATGCAAATTTACATATTGCTGCAATTGCATCCGCCATCCATGCCTCTGTGTCGGTTTCGGAAGCTTCCGCAGGAACCTCCATAATTCCCGCGGCAAGCTTCGAAACCTTTATGGAAGTTCCCAAAACTGCCATGTTCCCTTCCATAATGCCTGTGATTAAAAGCCATGTATTCTCCGGAATGATGCCTGTGGTGCGCCATGTGAACGCCTGCAAAAAATATAACATTGCATGCTATAAGTACTATAAGTAGTATGTTGGTGAGCTTAGGGTTGTTCATTTGGCACGGGTTTATTATTTAACCATTCGTTGCTTATATCAGTCACCTGGTAATCGTTAACCAAATCATCCATTGTGGCTGCACTCATTGTAACATTTTGCTGGGGTTCGGGCTGGGTAATAACGTACCTTATGGTATATACGTTAACACATATAAGCACAAATACTGCAGCTAATTTTAAAAAGGTAGTGGCTGAAAAAGAAGACCCGCTTTTTGCAACACTTATTCGCTGCATGGTTCTGTCGGTAAAACCATCAGGCACATCCACCGCGTTTATGCGTTTGGCAAACCCCAGGGTTTCTTCCACTTGTTTTTCTATGTCGGTATTCATTGCCATATTGAGTAATTAGACGATGTTACTTTTTTAAACTTGCGTATTGCGAATAATATTTATGCAGTTTTTCCCTTAATCCTTTCCTTGCCCTGAATAATAATGCCTCTACAGCCGGTACACTCACATCCATAGTTTCAGCTATCTGCTTATAATCCATGCCTTGCATTTCGTAAAGCACAAAAGCCGAATGTTGGTTTTCAGGCAGGGTTTCCAGCGCTGCATAAAGGGCTGCCGCATGTTCTTTATTTTCAAGCACTATGCCGGGGTGCTGAAAATTGCTTGGTATTTCAATAGGTTCTTCTTCCCGGTTATACAAAGGCTGTAGCATGGCATGCCGTTTTTTTCTTTTACTCCACTTAATATGGTCATAACACTTGTTTATGGCTATACGGAAAAGCCAGGTTTTAATATGCGCCCCTTCGCGGAATGATGTTATACTGTTGTAAGCTTCAATGAAAGCTTCCTGCGATAAGTCTTCAGCATCTTCCGCATTGGGTATAATACTCAGGCAAAGATTAAATATATCCTTGCTATATGCATTTACCAATTGCCTGAAGGCTTGTTCATCTTTCGCCTTAAGTAACGATATATCTATTTCTAACGGCATGGAGTAACCTTAATATATTAGACGATTGCCCTTTTTAAAACCTTCATTTAGATATTTGTTTTACCGAAAAGTTAATTTTATCCTTGTCCCATAGAATCTGTGCTAATATGCGTAATTTTAAAATCACTACCTGATACTTTAATGCTGCCGTCGGAGTTTTATTTATATGAAGTTATTTAAAAAACCAGTGCTCATAAAAATTGTGAAATGGATGGCTGCTATATGCCTGGTTCTTTTTATATCTATTTGGTGGTGTAACCATTTAATTATTTCGTCAACACAAAAACAGCTTTATAGTAATATAGACAGCATACCTTTCCGGAAGGTTGGGTTGCTGCTGGGTACCAATAAGTCGTGGCGCGGAGGTGAAAACCCGTTTTTTAAATACCGCATTAGCGCGGCAACAGCTTTATTTAAAGCGGGTAAAATAAAACACATTATTGTAAGCGGCGATAACCATATAAGCTATTACGACGAAGCCAAGGACATGAAAGATTCGCTGGTAAGGCAGGGGGTACCCGATTCATGTATTACGCTCGATTACGCGGGTTTCCGAACACTCGATTCTATGGTGCGCTGCCTTGAGGTATTCGGGCAAGACAGTGTAACGGTTATTTCGCAGGAGTTTCATAACGAAAGGGCTGTTTTCATAGCCAATTATTACAAAATGCATGTGGTGGCATTTAATGCTAAAAGCCCTTCTGCTCTATTTTCTTTTCAAACCGATGTGCGTGAAAGCCTGGCTAAGTTTAAGGCTGTGCTCGACTTATATGTGTTCCATACTAGCCCGCACTTTTTAGGTGAAAAAGTAAAAATTTAATTCGTCCTTTTGTGGTATATCTTTTGCGTAAATATGCCATTGGTTGTCTCAACCCTGATAATGTATATTGCTTCCGTTGCAGGTAAGGGAACATTTATTACCTCATTGCGGACTGTGTATGTTGCAGCGGGAGAAATTTCCTGGCCAAGTACGTTAAAGGCAGTTACGGTTACATTTTCGCTTTCAGCTAAATTAAAGCTTACTGATGCTCCGGCCAGTGTAGGATATATTTCTACACCGTCGTTAGCAGCATTTCCTGCAGGCGTGCATGTTTCTCCGCTGCTAAGTTTATTAAAGCGTACTGCGTAATTCCTGGTTTCAGGAGCATCGGCAACATTGAAAGTATATGAAGCGTTATCTAAAAAATTATTCAGTACAGCGCCTGTATTTTTATCAATAAGTAATATACAATTGTATGAAGTTACGCTACTTAAATTATTAGCTGTAATAGTATAGTTGGCATTTATGCCCGCCTGTGCCATAAGGGGTATATCAAGCGTTGCATCATTATCTGGCATCATGTTCACCATTAGGTTTTTACCATCTCCGCTCATGCTGTAAACCTGTGGAGCTTCTTCTATAAAGCTTGGTATGTAATAGGCATCCTCGGAAGAAACATAATCTTTGCTGTAGCCGGGCGCGAAAGAAATAATGGTAGGGCATGAAAAATCATTCTGATCATCAGATATTACAAAGGTTGCGGTATTAGGTTCATCTGAAGGATTAGTTTGCCTGTGCAGGGGAGCATCTACAACTGTTTTATTGCTTTCCTGGAAACTTACAGTTGCAGCGGTAGAAGTAATTACACCAAAACCCTGTTCCATAGGTATGCTGCCACTGGTAAATGCGTGCCAGCTTCCATCCTGCTCAAATAAATAGTAGCTGCTTTGCAGTGTGCTGTTTGAAGCAAGCAGTGAAGACCAGTCTATAGGAGAAGCATAGGGGTTACCCACTATATTAAATCCAACACCTTTTGATGCGGTGTAGGTCACCCCAATATTTACATTACCTATTGTTGGTACCCCATGCGTATTGAAGGAGAATGGGTTCACTATTGCGCTCATGCTTGTTCCTAACCAAAGGTAAATTCCTTCACCTTGTTTAATGGCGTAATTTATTCCGGGCGAAGCGTAAGTGGTTATCTTGTTATATACATTCGTTGTTTCAGCATACTTGTATACCGAAACGTAAGAGCCTGCATTTCCGTCAGGTCCGCCTACACCGCTCATATAAAACTTGGGACTCCTGTTGGTAACGTTCCAGTCGCCTATGGTTGTAGTTACTACCGGTGAAGAGAGGGCGGTATAGTTGGCAGTGGTCCGTTGATTTTCAAAACGCTGTACTGTGAATTTTGCCGTTACAGAAGATTGGGTTATGCCTGCACCTACAGGAGCTATCTGGCCCGTTCCCGAAGCATTGGAAATTAATGTCATGGTATCTGTACCCGAAATTGAACCCTGCTGCAGGTTAAGAACCGATATAAAGCTGGCATTTTGCGAAAGCTTAATTCCTCCTGTTCCGTTTACGGTAATATTATAAAACGGGGTTGCAACCGAACCGCTTAATGTCTGTACTGTTGAACCGTTAAAAGTTACGGTACCTGTACCCGGTGTAAAAGTTCCGCTATTTGTCCAATTACCTGCAACATTATATGCGCCGTTACCATTTACTGTACCATTGTTGGAATAATTCCCGCTAAGCGTTACGGTACCTGAATTAGTAAGTGTACCGCTTGTGTTGCTGACACCACCACCGCTTAAAACGATACCGGATGTAACATTGATAGCCGCGCCTGTATTATTCAGTGCCTGCGCAAACAGCTGTGCACTGCTAAATACTATAAGTATGTATGATATTAGTGTCTTTCTCATGACTATTTCAATTCGTAAATACTTACTGTTAAATTAGCCGCCGATGCTGTTCCGGTGCCAGTAGTTGAGGCCAGGTGCAAATCGAACCAATATTTAGTGCCTACGGTCAATCCGCTTACTATAGCTGAACAGCTAAAAGGATTACTTCCGTTAGTCGCTCCTGCCGCACTTAAATGTAAGGTAGAACCAACTTTAGTGCCAGTAAGAGCTGCCCCGTTAGAGGGGGCAGTACCGGTACCATACGTAATCTCTGCATAGGCACCGTCATTTTTATTACTATTTATTAAATCACCTGAAATAATAACCATAAATACTCCTGAACCTGACGGTGTTATTGATTGATTCAGGCCCATCATTACTCCTGCTGTGTTGGTTGTTCCTGTAGGATTTGCAGGGTTTGCGTTTAGGGTATTGGGGGAGGTCCATGTGCCTAAAGAACCTGCACCTTTACTTTGGTAAACCTGGCCTGAAGTTCCTGTGCCTGCATTTTGGAAAGCCCCTGTAGCAGTTGTACCACCTGTTATAAGGCCATACGCGGTTGTAGTTGCTACTCCGGTACCACCATTAGCTACCGGTAATGTACCTGTAACATCAGTAGTTAAATCTATTGCCGACCAGGTTGGATTACCCGCAGCGTTACCATGTAACACAGTTGTGGTAGTTCCCTGGTTTTTGAATAAAGCAGATGCCAATGTGGGAGTAAAATATGTGGGTGCTGCACTTGCCGCTGTATTATTACCTAATATAGAATAGGCCGCTGCTGAAGTTAATGTGAATGATAATGCAGGAGTTGTAGTAGGAGTAGTTACCGTAGTTGTAAATATTGGCGATAACGTACCTGCCGAGAAACTTGATACTGAACCAGTGGGGCCAGTTGCACCTGTCGCTCCATTTGTTCCGTTGGTTCCTGCTGCACCAGTTGCGCCTGTTGCACCGGTTAAGCCTGTAGGGCCTTGTGCACCAGTTGGGCCGTTAGCACCATTTGTTCCATTCGTTCCTGCTGCACCTGTTGCACCGGTTGCTCCTGTTAAACCTGTAGGACCTTGTGCGCCTGTGGCTCCATTAGCACCATTTGTTCCGTTCGTTCCTGCAGCTCCGGTAGCTCCTGTTAAACCTGTTGGACCCTGTGCACCTGTGGCGCCGTTAGCACCATTGGTTCCGTTCGTTCCTGCTGCACCTGTTGCACCGGTTGCTCCTGTTAAGCCTGTAGGGCCCTGTGCACCTGTCGCTCCATTAGCACCGTTTGTGCCGTTCGTTCCTGCAGCTCCGGTAGCTCCTGTTAAACCTGTGGGGCCCTGTGCGCCGGTTGCTCCATTAGCACCGTTTGTGCCGGCTGCTCCGGTAGCTCCTGTTAAACCTGTTGGGCCTTGTGCACCGGTTGCGCCGTTAGCACCGTTTGTTCCGTTCGTTCCTGCAGCTCCGGTTGCTCCAGTTGCTCCTGTTAAGCCTGTAGGGCCCTGTGCGCCTGTTGCACCGTTGGCTCCTGCTGCACCCGTTGCTCCTGTTAAGCCCGTAGGGCCCTGTGCACCGGTTGCGCCATTTGTTCCTGCTGCTCCGGTAGCTCCCGTTAAACCTGTGGGGCCTTGTGCGCCTGTTGCTCCATTAGCACCGTTTGTTCCGTTCGTTCCAGCTGCTCCGGTAGCTCCTGTTAAGCCTGTGGGGCCTTGTGCACCTGTCGCGCCGTTGGCACCATTTGTTCCTGCTGCTCCGGTAGCTCCCGTTAAACCTGTGGGGCCTTGTGCGCCTGTTGCTCCATTAGCACCGTTTGTTCCGTTCGTTCCAGCTGCTCCGGTAGCTCCTGTTAAGCCTGTGGGACCTTGTGCGCCTGTTGCTCCGTTAGTACCATTCGTTCCTGCAGCTCCGGTAGCTCCTGTTAAACCTGTCGGACCCTGTGCACCGGTTGCTCCGTTAGCACCATTTGTTCCTGCTGCTCCGGTAGCTCCTGTTAAGCCTGTGGGACCCTGTGCACCGGTTGCGCCGTTGGCACCATTTGTTCCATTCGTTCCAGCTGCTCCGGTAGCTCCTGTTAAGCCTGTTGGACCCTGTGCACCTGTAAGGCCAGTTGCTCCCGTAGGGCCTGTAGGGCCAACACCTGCAGCACGGCACATCGATTGCCATGTGGAAGATGTATTATTATAGAAGCAGAAACAAGCTGAATCGGTATTATATATAATAAGGCCGGTAGCAGGACTTGCTATGGCATTCATTTGTGCTGTATTCATCCGTGGTATAAGCAATCCGCCGGTAGTTGACCTCAACTCAAGTATAGATGATGGATCGGGGGTTATTGTTGTATTACCAATACCTACTCCCTGGCTGTATGCCGGTAAGTATCCTATTCCTATAAACAGGATAATTAAAACGGCTTTTTTTATATCTTTCATATTCATGTTGCTTTCAGTATTAGTTGTTATTTATACCCAATTTTACTGCGTTATGGGCTCTTACGTTTATCAGAATCGACGACAGGTAGGAAATAATCGATGGTTGGTAGAAGTTCTCCGAAACGAAAATCTTCCATGATGCACTACTTCTAGAGAATGTGATTGATAGCCGCAATGCCTTTATTACTTCGGCTAATGCCAAAGGGGTATAAAAACAGACTATGCAGTATAAATACTTTTCCATTCCGGAGTATTTATACAGGGCATTTTAATAAATGGAGAGCCATAAACCTCCTCAATAGGTTTATACACGGCTTTAATAAAAAGTAATTCCCTGTAGAATTACTACAAATGTACGGCAGTGAATTTAAATTGTTACATATTAATAGACGGGGATGGTTAATTTACCTACAAATTACCCATTTATTGCCTCCCATTTCCGCAACCCATGGTCGGTTTGCACAAAAAGAATCTATATTTGTCAGTAACAGCAACTGAATGGCGGTTTTATACATTCAATTAAATTACAACTGTAGAGGGTAATAAAATGAAAGATATAGTTTACATAGTACCCCTTACTCCTGATACTCATTTAACTCCGTTACGGAAATTATTGCGTGACATTACTCTTTTGGCGCTGAAAAATCAAACATCAGGCAACTGGGAGGCATTGCTTATTGGAGAATATGATAAACACGATGGGAATGTTATTTACCTGCCTGCAACGGCACCTTCGGTTGATTATATAAAACAAACCCGCGACAGCGCAGGCGCTACCGACAAGCATTTTAAGATTGATGTGGCTATGCAATATATTGAAAGGCAGGAGAAAAAGCCCAAGTACGTTGCACGCCTTGACGATGATGATTTTATTTCGCCTCACATTGTTTCTATTATTGAAAAAAGTGGCGACAATTACGATTGTTTTGCCGACAAGTACCAGGCATTGGTAAATGTTACTAACGGGAAAGTCTGCCTGGCTAATTTAGCCTGGATGGCAAATACAGTTTTTCACAAATACGAACATGCAAAAACTCTTATTCTCGAATTCGGTTTTTCACTTATAAACTGCTCGCACAACCTAGGATTCCATAAGTATTATGCCGGTAAAAACGTTTGGCATTCAGAAAAAGGAAACCCGATTTATTTACGCACACTTTCACCTACTAACCTTAGCCTGTCGACACAGGATAAGAATACTTTTGAAACACATGTAAACAGATATGGTTTCTGGCAATATAAACTATTGCCCGATTTTGAACCTTACCTGTCAGAATTTTATAAGGAATATGAAATACTGACACATACCAAAATCAACAGAAATTTTAGTCCGTTTTATCGCTTGCAATCTTTTATCTCATACCTACTTTACAAACGATTCAATAATTTATTTCCCAGGCTACTGGGCAAGTTAAAAGACTGAAGAAGATTATTATTAAAGCTGGTTTTTAATTGTAGCTTCTTTGGTGTACATGGTTATACCCTTTGCTGTAAGCAATTCCATAGTTTTAAATAATTCGCAGGAATTTGCTGTAAAGTATTTCACTCCGTTTATCTTCATATCCCTGCAAATTTGCGGCGGCACATTTTTTTTCATATACTCTTCCACATTCCTGAACTTTATCTGTTGGTGTGGTGCGCGTGTTTTTACAATCCGCATTTCCCCGTTTTCATCGCGTACGCGGGCTTCAAATACCTCATCGGTAAGGGTTTTTACAGGGAATTTCTTTTTCATAACATCTTCAATGCAATGCATGAACGAAAGGAATGCAGTACTTACCCCAATCCCGATAATTATTCCATTATAGTTCATGATTTTATAAAAAGGGCTGTGCTCATCACTGGGGTATTCCGAATTAATGTGGTCGCTTGTAATTTCGTGTGCATACTTACCAATTGCAACTACAGAATTTATAGGGTGCATGCTGCGGTACGAATTTTTATATTTCCTGGCCATTTCAGGAATAGCTCCCATAACAGTAGGGCTTTCTTTTACATCGAATATTTCGTTTTTTTTCAGGTAATCTTCTGCCCTGTAATTAAAATGCCAGCAGGGAAATACAAGTGTACCCTCTTCTCCTACAATTTCCAATAATATAGACAGAATGCGGTCGACCGGGAAAGCAAGGTTTAAATTACGCACAGAACTATGGACAAAAACCACAGCGCCTTTTTTTACTCCCAATACCTGTGTAATAAGTTTTCTGAAATCCTCTTCCGTTTGTTTGGGATACCATGACCGCTTCAGTTTATGATAAAACTTCCTGGCTTTATTGAAACCCTCAGGCGAAAGAACCTTTTGTAAAATCTTACCTGCTGACATAAATACTATTTGCCTTTTGTTCGTTATACAGCTGGTGATACGTATAAAACTGAACCTTCTCACCATACTTTTCCCTTGTCTGCTCTATAAAATTCTTCATTAGCTGCAATGAATAATCGCCCATGCTTTTAGGATGAGCAATTGCGCTCAGCATAATTGTTTCGCTATCAGAATATTTCTGAACATGATAATTAAGAACTTCCATTAAATATGAAACGGAATAAGTATAATTATCAAATGTTAGCATGCGCGATGCCAGGGCTTGCCTTACTTTATAAACAAACCCACTTGGTTTATCTTCATGAATTTGAGTACCACGGTTTTCAGGCCCCCTGTTCTGGTATTTTTTCATTTTAAACTTTGTGGGCACCTCAAACAAATTTTTAGGTTTGCCGGCTATGGGTATTTCAAATATGCCGCCCGTTGATACTTTATTATAATTCCCATCGGTACCAATAAACCAATTAGCCACTGACGGGGCATTGTTGTAATTAACTTCTGAAATGGCTGATTTAAAATAGTATCCTTTACATATCGAGCTGTCATACCGGATGCCATTTTCATAGAGGCCCGTAAAGATTTTGTCAGTTTCAGGCGCTAAGCAATAACCACCTGCACGGAAAGCAATGCATTTATAATCACCACTGGCTTCTGAACAAACCTCATTCAAAAATGCTATACCGGTTTTTATAATTCCCGGAATATTGTTAGGGTATTGTTTGTTAGCAAAGTCAGCCAATTTAAAATCATCCGACGGCGTAACTACTCCATTCTCATAATTTGAAGTTAGCCAATGCGGGTGCAAATGCAATTGTATGTCGTGTCCTTTTTTAACCGCGCTTTTTAGTTGGTTTATATATGGCTTATAGTATCCTTCATTATCCCACTTTTTAAACCTTAACGCGCAAAGCACATCGGTAAATAATACTACCCGTACGTCAAGGCTTTCTGCAAGCTGCAACACATTATAAGTAGGCTCGAAAATTGCTTTCTCAAAAGTTGTATTTAACCTGCCTAGGGGAAGTTCATGGTCGAAAGTGAGAAATATTTTCAGGTTCTTCATTCTAAATGCGATTAATACAGCGCTTCCTTATCCAATATAGCAACAAGCCAAAGTTAAGGGTTTTGTCAGCTTGCCTTGTCCATTGCTTTAAATATTTCCTTCCTGACTATTGAAATACCCTTTCTTTTAGCTAAAGTTGAAATAATTACTTTTGCTTTTATTGACTTTACCATGATTGGGGTTCTGAAAAAATATCTGGGATTACTGTTGCTACTCGTTAGCCTGTTAATAGGACTAAAGACTTATAAAACCTATGGCATTTCGTGGGATGAGCCCGAACAGCGGTATATAGGAATGATGAGCTATAATTACCTGGCCCATGGCGATATGACATTGCGGACAAGAAACGATGGTATAAACAAGTATGGTGTAGGTTTTGAATTACCATTAATATTTATTGAAAAAGGATTGGGACTAAATAATGACAGGAGTATTTACTATATGCGCCACCTGGCAGGGCACCTGTTTTTTTTGTTCGCCGCATTTTTGTTTTTCTTCCTTATTGATTACCTCTATAAAAATAAATTACTTGCCGCACTGGGGTTCCTGCTATTGGTAGCCAACCCACTTATTTACAGTCATTCGTTCTACGATTCAAAAGATGTTCCCTTTCTTTCCATGTATGTTATTTGTTATTACCTGGCCGCGCTGGCATTTACCAAAAACAACCTTAGGTACTATATTTTACTGGGCGCCGCATGCGGGCTGCTTACCAACTTCAGAATAATGGGAGTATTACTTATTGCATGCATTGGCTTTTTCTTTCTCCTGGACTATTTGCAAAACAAAGGAGACAAACCAAAAAGAAAAGAGATACGGAAATTTTTCTGGGTATTTTTTTTGACAGCGCTGGCAGTACTGTATATTTCATGGCCTTATTTATATAATAATCCTGTTCAGAATTTTACCGACGCGTTTAAAGATATGTCGAGGCACCAGTGGGAAGGTGTAGTGCTTTTCGACGGGCAGAATATTAAGTCAACCGAAATACCTACATGGAAATACGCACCCGTATGGATAGCCATAACTACACCGCCCGTATACCTTCTGCTCGGGCTTACCGGGATAGTAATTTTAGCTATGCATTTTTTCAGGAAACCTAAACCATTTTTTACCAACCAGCCTGAAAGAAATAACCTGTTATATGTTGTTGGCTTCTTTCAACCACTTGTTTCTGTTATTATCTTCCATTCCGTAATATTTGATAGCTGGAGGCATCTCTTCTTTATTTATCCTTCGTTTATTCTGCTGGGCATTTATGGCCTTAATTATCTATTTCAAACCAACCTTAAGTGGGCATATGCAGCAATAATTTTAGCCGGCCTGGGTACCACTGTTTATTTTATGGCATCGAATTTCCCTTTCGAGAATATTTATTTTAACCGCCTTGCAGGTAACCAGGGGCCCGAGCAACTACGCAAAAACTGGGAGCTCGATTATTGGGGAAATTCATTTAAGCAGGCGCTTGAATATATTGCTGCTACCGATACTTCAAAAGAAATTGATGTGGTTGTGAGCCACCCGCCGGGCGTAATGAACAAATGTATGCTGCCCCCGGCTGATTCAGCCCGTATACATATTACAGGAGATGCTTTTAAAGCCAAATACTTTATATCTATTTACCGTAACCATCCGCAAGATTACCAGTTTCAGTATGCCCAGGTTTATTCAGCTAAAGTATTAAACAGTTCAATATTTACGGTTTTTAAAATGACCGGCATTGCAAGAACAAAAGTGTTTTAAAACTAAAGAGGTATTTAATAGCCCGCTTTATACATTTCCTATTTTTTATTCCTCATTTTCTTTTCAACGTATTCTCCGCTACCTCTAAAATGTTTCATTCCAAAAATACGGGCGGCTTCTATTATCGGCCTTAATTCGAGCCCGGTTTTGGTAAGCTTATATTTTTTCCGTTTGGCGGCGCCTGTATAAGTAATTAACCCTTTCTCTTTCAGGGAAATTAACCTGTCGTTCAAAATGTTGGTTGAAATTTTTTCGCCTGAATCTAAAAATTCATTGTAGGTACTTTTTTCAAAGTACATAATGTCCCTTATAATCAGCAACGACCATTTGTCTCCTATTAAATCGAGGGTGCATGACACAGGGCATTCAGACCGCTTTTCTGCTTTACTTTTTCTCATTCCATTGCAAAATTACATAAACGGAATTTAATAAACTTGCATTTTGCAAGTTTATTTTATTACATTTACCACATCAAATTAAACCTGTATCAGTAAACCCTAAAAAAACCGGAATATGAAGAACCCATGGATTGCAGCTATTTTAAACCTATTCCTTTTTGGAGGAGGTTATCTTTACAATGGTAAACGTAAAGCCCTTGGCATAGCTCTTATACTTGCCTGGATATTGATTCGCTGGGGAGAAATAACCATTTTTCTGACTAACCTGGTGTTTGAAAAATGGCTTGTACTATTTGTAGGGCTTATAGTACTTATGGTTAGCCTGGCAGCCGACGCTTACAGTGAAGCAAAGACTATAAACGCACAAACTAAAAAGTAATTATTATTTAATCAATTTAAAAAACAAACCAATGTCAAACGAAAAACAACTAGCCGTAAAAATGGCTATCGATCTGTGGAATTCAAGGCTAAAAGCTACCGATGAATTAATTAATAGCCTTACCGATGAGCAACTTCAAAAAGAAGTTTCACAGGGCAGGAACAGGGGAATTTATTTACTCGGGCACCTTACTGCGGTGCATGATGCTATGTTGCCTTTACTGGGTTTTGAAAAACCGCTATATCCTGAATTAGCAGAAACATTTCTCACAAAGCCAGACAAAACTGTAGCAGAATTACCATTGGCAAAAGATTTGAGAGCGTACTGGAAAAATGTAAATTCAAAACTGGCTGAACATTACAGTAAATTAAAGCCTGAGGAATGGTTTGAAAAACATACTGCAGTATCGGCTGAAGATTTTGCAAAGGAACCGCACCGCAACAGGTTAAATGTTGTAATGGGCCGCACGGTTCATTTATCTTCTCATCTTGGCCAATTGGTGTTTTTGAAAAACTAAACCGCTAGGCTATATAATGAGCTTCTGAGCTGACCGGTATACTTAGTACCTTTGAAATCAGGCAATTCTTCTCGGCGTCTTTAGTGATAGCCGTGAATTCATCTGCATTAATTCCCGGTATTGAACCCGAAATTGACAGGTGAACCTTAGTTATATTTAAGCCTTCCATTGTTACTGTAGCCTCGGTATCGAGCGATACGGGATTTAAGCCTTTTTGAGTTAAGATGGCACAAACAGCCATAGTAAAGCATCCGGCATGTGCAGCCGCTAATAACTCTTCCGGATTGGTTCCCATTACACCTTCTTCGAAACGAGTTTTAAAACTATAGTTTGTTTTATTTAAAATAGCGCTTGGGGTACTTAATTCTCCCTTACCCTCTTTCAGGGTACCTGACCAATGTGCTTTTGCTGTGCGGTTCATGTTTTTACTTGTTAGTATTTGTTAGCTAATATACCGGATAGAAGATTAATAAACATTCATTATTGGGGGCTACAGTCTTAAAATTAAATTTTATGGACAAGTAATAGCTGTAGCCGTAATTACACCGGTATTACTAACAGTTATTTGCCAGCAATTGCCATCGGGTGAAGAAAGTATCATTCCCTGTCCCGGCGTTTTAGAATATACAGCGCCGCTCGATTGCGAATACAATGCATAGGGCACTGATAACATTTGTGATATTCCCATTAACGTAAAATTGCTGCCACCGTTCGGGTCGAATTCTATTTTAATAAAATAGGGGCCATTACTCCAGTTAATTGCCGACATGCTTCCCAAAATGACTGTGCCCTTTCCGATATCTAACGTAGCTAAGCCAAACGGGTTTGTGGTTGCTGTATCGGTTTCCTTATAAACTACAGGGCCCGACATAGTGCCTTGCACAATACTCATCCTGAACGAAACACTTTTGTTCACTATGTTATTTCCTGAACCATCTTTTGCTTTAGTTTGATACTTGAATGATAGAGGCGCTTGCCCGAAAGTATGCGTGCACGATACTACTAGAAGTACTGCAATAAATGCTACATGTTTTTTCATGGGTGAATTATTAAATGTTTTTAATCTACTTTCTGTATTTTAAATACTTTTATTCTGTTACCGTCCTTGTCATAAACTCCTAAAAGATACATGGTATCTGAAAAACTGCTTAAATCTATCTGGCCCTGTCCATTTTCAAAAGCTTGCTCATAAACAATGTTACCCTGCAAATCAATTACTTCGGCACGGAAAGGATCGTTAGAGTCGCTCTTAATATTTAACAAAGAATTTACCGGGTTAGGATACACTGATATATTAATTGTTGGCTGAGCCAACTCATCAACAACTGACACTACCGAATACGCTCCTTGCTGAAACCCTTGCGTGAGGGTATTTGAGGTGTCTGTAACTGTCTCTGAAATAGGCTCTCCCATTGTCCAGCTCAAGGAACCGGTACTGTTTGCGTAGTATCCTCCTGTTGTTGTTACAACATCAGGTTTCAGGGTGCCGGTACCGCTACTATATCCTAAATCATTACTTAACAGGTTATTTAATTTTAAATGTTGTATTGCAGAAGCCTGGGATGAAGAAAGATACGTATCGTTAAATGTTTTCTCAAGCTCTTTTGCTTTACTAAGACTACTGCATTTACTAATTGCATTTGCTACGTTGCGTGCAGCTAACTCTACTTTTTCATTCTTTGCATTCGCAAACCTATCGGCGCATCTGTCAAGCCTGTCAGCTATCCTGGCAATTTCCTCTTTGGTTTTTTCCGCCTTCTTTGCTTCAGTAGCTTCTGGGCCTGGTCCGTTGAAATTATACCCTTTGTATTTCTTTATACCATTTCGTATGGCCGAGAACAACAAAACAGAACCCATACCAGCTAAAAAGGCAAGCATAAGGTTTTCATATTCATTATTCCTTACAGGGTTGGGAAGGCTACCCGTTTTTTCCTTCCCTATTGCCGATGTATTGCTTTCCCCGGACTTAACTTTGTCTATTTTATTATTTACTTCTTCAGGTGGAACTATCGCTTTACTATGCCGGGCTTCTGAAAGTATTTCATTATTATGTGGTTGTTTATTTTCTATACCAACCTGCAGAGAGTCTTTGGCCTTTTCTATACTGGTTTTATCGGGTACAGTATTAAGCCATGGTGAGGTTTGAGAATTAAAAGTAGTTGGAGAGGAATGGTCAATAGTATTCTCCGGTAAATTTCTTGATATATACTTCCCTGGTAAATAAGATCGGACCGGCATGGAACTTCCTTTTTGAAGAAAATACCCCGGCCGGTAAAGTCTTTTCTGAACATCACAGGAAACCGGTAATATACATATCAGTAGACAGAATAGAAAATACCAGAGAGTATTATTCCTTTGCATTTTTTATAAAATTGACCTACTAAGGGAGATATAGGTAACAGTGTACATTAGAATCCAAATATATAGTTTAATTACAATTCATGCTTCTTATATAATTAGAATACAACAGAGAATATTTCTTGTGTTTACCCTTGAAATAATACTGTTAAAAATCCTTAAATATTACCCATCTTCCTTTCTGTGGGCAAAATAACCACGTGTAAATTCTTTCAATGCTTTATTCCTCGTATTCCATTCCCAGGGCCCATTTTTAGATTCTTTCAAATCTTTATAAGGGTCATATTTTAATACTTCCAGGTTTTTCTCTCTTTCTGCATACTTACGATTTGCAATCTCTCCGTGCCATAAATGCAGAACAGTTCCGGGCACATAGGATACCTTCCCTTTCACTTCTTTGTACATGGCTTTACACCAATCCAGATAGTGATTGTAAAAATTATTGTTTGTACCTATAATTCTGTTTATGCATCCTGTATCCCAGTCACCGCAAAAAGCATGTGCCATAACATGATCTGCCGTTCCCCCTATACAAACATCATATAACCCATACTTTTCAAGAATACTTCTTTGAGCCGCCCAGGCAAAACCCGTATGCCCGTGATTAGCAAAATTTCCTGTAGTTAAAACGTTAGGGTGGTTCTTATAAATATACCCAAACCCTGAATACCAGTCTCCTATCCCTTTAAAACTTAAAACGTCTTTAGGCAATCTAACGGCAAATTCAAAAGGTTGAATCACCTTATATTGCTGCAGCGCTATTGAAGTATCAACTGCCCAATCAGGGTTCTCAAATAGTATATCGCAATCTACCCATGCAACCTTTTTACAATTAGCGGGTAATAGTTTTATGGCATGGTTCAATAATCGTTCTTTTTGCCACATTACATCTTTTGCCCTTATTTGCATAACATTTTTCGATGCAGGCAATTCAAACGGGTCTTTTCCAAACGCACATTCAATTATAAGATAGTTCAAATCTGACTTCTTTATCTTCTCAATAAAGGTTTCATAATTATACCTTTTCGTTTTATACTTTTCCGGATTATAATATGAACTGAGTATCCACAAATCATCAACATAGGTATACCGCTCAGCGCCTGCAATTTCAATTTTCGATTGATTCCGGATATCAACTAAGGCATTATACTTATCCAGTTTCAGGTCAATACTTTCAACCGATGACGTACCCAGCAGTTTTTCTTTTAGTTTTTGTGAAATCCCTGGTTGAGAAACAATTGAATCATTTACCGGTTTAATGCACACATAAATATCACCATTGCATTTATTGTCTTCTATCTCTGCTTCACTTAAAAAGGAGCTGGCCGACACTTGCTCCGCTTTGAAGCCGTAATTGCCTACTCTTTCCATAAAGTCATTTCCATATAATCTTACATGATCCCATTGCCAGAAAAACTTTTCTCTGTCTTCTTCACTTACTATCGAATCATCTTCAAGTGTGCTGGCAAGATTTTTATTCAGGGGGACCTGTAAAAATAGCTGGCCACCGGGCTTCAAAACCCTATATAGCTCTCCTAAAGCCTTTTTATCATTCTGAACATGCTCCAGCACATGAGAACAAATAATATAATCCATTGAACCGGCCTCAAGAGGGATATCAGTAATGTCAACATGTTTGGTTTTTGGCGGATAGGTGTACCCTTTCTCAAACTTATCGCATGGAACATAATCTATGAATGGCAACTTATTAAAATGTTCGTAAAGTATATTTTCAGGGGCAAAGTGTAAAAGCTTTTTGGGAGTAGGTTTAAAAAGGGTTGTTTGCTTTAACAGGAACATCCAGAGCAACCTGTGCCTTTCATGTGCCTTGCAATTGGGGCAAATAGCTTCCTGTCTCCTTTTATACGGCAAAAATTGACCTTTGTAGTTGCAACAGGGACAGAACATAATAATGATTTTTAATAGCCGATAATTTAAGTCTCTAAATGAAGTTTCCCTTATTTTATTTCATCCTACTTTCTACACAAAAAATTAAATATACCCCTTATTCAGAATAGTTATAGAGGTTCTTTAACAGTATCAAAAAAGAAATCCTGTAACTTATTCAATTACAGGCTTCTCATTCTATGTAGTATACCGACTGGCATTTTAGCCGGCGACATCCCGGAGTTTAATTTAACCCTTGCAGACCGAATTATGACATTTCGTTTGTCGTCTTTTTAGTGGCGGGTGCAGCATCCCACTTTGGCTTATAAGTACTTCCCCATTTTTTAGGGTCTTCCTTATGCATTTTTTCCATTTGCTTTGCTAATTCAGGATGACTATCCATTACATGTTTAGTCATTTTATTAACCATTTCATCCCAGGTTTCGGCTGATAATTGGGTGTCGCATACACCTCCCAATTCTTTACAACTCATCGTTTTCATAGTAATTTAGTTTAAAAATTAATAGGGGCAATTTATATTTATGCCAAGGCGTTTTCATTAATAATTCGTCCAACGGAATAAAACTATGGCTGAAGCCATGCCCTGCATTTTGGCAAGGGCAGCAATTTTCTCAGTAATAAATTATCTTTGATGAATAAAATTAAAACACTATGACAATAGCACTTTGGATTATAGAGGGATTGCTGGGTTTAATTTTTGTAATTACGGGTAGCTTTAAATTTTTTCAAGCCAAAGAAAAGATTATTGCAAGCGGTGGCACCTGGGCCGAGGATTTTAAACCCGGCATAATTAAAATAATAGCCGGGGTAGAACTTATCAGCGGGCTGTCGGTGATAGTACCCAGGTTATTAGGGCATGGACATTACCTTACTTCTATAAGTGCGGCCACTATTGCCTTGATAATGACAGGCGCCCTATATACGCACATAAGGCGTAAGGAATTCCCGCATGCAATTATAAATTTGGTGTTTTTGCTTATGGCGCTCTTCGTAGCTTATGCCAGCAGGCCCGTTTAACTGAATCTTTAAATTATAACCGCATGAACTTTAAACTTGTCTCAGCCATTGAAGTATTGGAGCGCACTCCCTTAGTTATAGAAGAAATGCTAAAAGGTTTATCGGCCGATTGGGTAATGAATAATGAAGGGCCTGATACATGGAGCCCATACGATGTGGTGGGGCATTTGATACACGGAGAGAAAACTGACTGGGTTCCGCGCATGGAAGTTATTCTATCTAATACTGACGATAAAAAATTTGAGCCATTTGACAGGTTTGCACAGTTAAAGAATAGTAAAGGCAAGACCTTACAACAGTTAATTGATGAATTTAAAGAGTTAAGAAAGAATGGAGTTGAAACATTAAAATCAAGGAAACTGAAAGAACAGGATTTAGATAAAACGGGTATACACCCCGAATTTGGTGTGGTAACATTACGGCAGCTTTTGTCTACATGGGTAGTGCACGACCTTGGCCACATTGCCCAGATAGCAAGGGTTATGGCAAAGCAATATAAAAATGAAACCGGCCCATGGCGGGCGTATACATCAATTCTTGACAAGTAAAAGATTTAGAGCAATGATTTTTTAGTAAATAAGATTAAACATATAATCGTACATTTACAATGTTTTATAAATTATGGGCATGGTTAGTACACATAGGCATGTAATTAATAACCAATATCAAACAAACAATTAAAATAAAATGAAACAGAATTTAAGAAAAAACATAGCCAGGAAAAAACGCGCTGTAAAAAGGGGCGAGAAGAAGAAAGCCATGAAACTTCAAGCAAAAAAGAAGTAAGGTCCTTTACACCAGATAATAAAAAAGCCCCGCAATGCTGCGGGGCTTTTTTATTCTGAGGGTGGTACCAGCTGGAATTAAACCAGCAACCAAGGATTTTCAGTTTCATATTAAGCACTCAACATCAATGAAATTATGGCACAAACATGCAAGAGAGAGCAAAATTTATACAAAAGTGCACACTAAATTCATTCTTCACTGGGATAGCATATTACTCTGAACACTTTCCATCTTTAAGAATTTGCCCTACCTTATTTAAGTCCGTCGCGAGTAAAATTGTTTCGGTGAAATTGATAAATCGAATGTAAATTGATGTCATTTCTTCCAAACTTGAAGTCCTATTATTCTTTACATTAACCTTAATATTGTCCAGTCTCATTATCTGTACGGCTTCTTTTTCCGAAAAATCTTTCATATCGCTCTGTTTATGTTATTAAAATACTTTTATGGTAGCAATTAGTATTCCAAACTAATATTTTGCCATGTATTCTGCCAATAATGAGCGTGAAAACCAAATTTAGGGGAGATAAAATCAATTAGGATAGGTAAAAGGGTGTTTATATCCACATATTATATGCCTGTCTTTAAATAATGGCCGAATTTCTAAATCCACCCATTATTTCTGTTTTTCTATATTTACTTTCTATGAAACGCTTTGGCATTACTATATTATTTATTTCCATCATTTACTTTCAGGGGGTTGGACAAAACACCGGTATCGACTCCCTTAAACATATTCTTGCAACTCAGAAAATTGATACCGGTAGGGTAAATAACCTTAATTTATTAGGCAGCAAACTGGAAGCAGCCAGTAATTATGACAGTTCATTGGCCTATTGCCTATATGCTCAAAAATTATCTATACAGCTTGGCTTTACAAAGGGTATTGCAGATGGCTATATAATTATTGGGGATGTTTACTATGACAAAGGAGACTATGCTAAAGCACTTGAATGTGACAATGAGGCATTCGATGCTTTTACTAATATGAACAGTATTAAAGGCGTAGCAACAGTTTTGTGGAGAATAGGTTCAATTTATGATGCTTTAGGTGACTATGCCAGGGCATTAGAGTATGAAAATAAGGCATTGCCAATTTTTAATAAAATAAATGATAAGCTAGGCATAGCCAACACACTATTAAACATCGGTAATATTTATGGTAATTTAAACAACAATGCAAAAGCCGAAGAGTATTATTTTAAAGCGCTTCCTATTAACCAGGAAATTGGAAATAACGATGGTATTGCAACTAACCTGTGCAGTATAGGCATTACTTACATGCTGCTTGGAGATTATGCCAAAGCATTAGAGTACAACCTAAAGGCACTAGCTATAGACAGTTCTTCTAATAACAGATCAGGTACAGCCTATGTACTGGGAAATATTGGGGCCACTTATGAAACAGAAGGTAAATATGCCTTAGCATTGGTCTATGACTTAAAACAGTTAAAGATAGAGCAGGAAATTGGCGAGTACGATAATATTGCAGTGGCTCAAATAAATATTGGCTACATATATACTCTTCTTAAAAATTATACGCTGGCCAAATATTATCTTACTTCTTCTCTTGATTCTTCAAAAAAAAACAGGGATAAGCTGGCCATTAAGGGCGCTTATTTTGCCTTAGCTAACCTTGATAGTGTGCAGGGCAATTTCAAGACAGCCCTTGAAGATTACAAAGAGTACCTTGTTTACCGTGATAGTTTAATAAACCAGGGGAGCACTGAAAAGATAACCCTGATGGAAGCCCGTTATACTTTTAAAATGAAAGAGGATTCTATTAAAGCGGAACACGAAAAAGAAAACCTGGTAAGAACTGCAGAAACGAACAAAAAAAGGATCATTACTAATAGTTCAATTATCATATTGCTCCTCATTATAGTTTTAGTCCTGGTTATAATGAACAGGCAAAAAATAAAACGAGAGAAAGAAAAAGATCAGCTTAAAGCTGAAAAAGAAGTCATTGAAATTGAATTAAAAAATGCAAAAATAACCCTTGACGACTATATAAAAAATATGGTTGAAAAGAATGAATTACTTGAACAGTTTAAAATTGATGTAGAAAAACTCAAGAGCCTCAAAACGAAGGAAATAGACGAAGAACGAATTGAGCAATTAGAACACTTAAATAAGGTAACTATATTAACAGAAGAAGATTGGAATAGATTCAAGGTGCTTTTTGAACAGGTACATAAAGGTTTCTTTATTCGGCTAAAGGAAAAACTGCCCAATCTTACACAAGCAGAAACCAGGTTAATTTGTTTAACCAAATTACAATTAGACACCAAACAAATGGCCGGAATTTTAGGAGTATCTAATTCTACCATTAAACAGTCGCGCTATCGATTGCGAAAAAAACTAGGATTATCTGAAGAAGATAACATAAGCGACATTTCTGAATCTATCTGATAACCATATAGATTTTACCCTGTATACCTTTTTGTATACCACCAAAATTAAGTAACGGCTATTGACGGCAATACTTTTGCGCCGCTGTTAAATTCCTTTGAATTATTAGCAGTGCTTAATCAATATCAATTAAAAAAATATGAAAATGAAGAAAAACATTTACAATCACCCACGAATGGTTGTCGTATCTTTAGTGTTGCTATTTAGTGCCAATATTCTCAATGCCCAATTCGTTAGCACTTTAGCCGGATCTACCACATCTGGTTCTGCGGATGGAACAGGCACCGCCGCAAGTTTTTATTATCCGACCGGAGTAGTTGCCGATGGCAGCGGTAACTTATTTGTAGCTGACATGTTAAACAATGAAATAAGGAAGGTTGTCATTTCCACGGGAGTCGTTACTACTTTAGCTGGTTCTACTATATCAGGTTCTTCAGATGGAACAGGCACTGCTGCAAGCTTCAACTGGCCATATGGGGTAGCTATAGATGGCAATGGTAACCTATATGTTGCTGATCAGCGCAATAACGAAATACGAAAGATTGTTCTTTCCACTGGGGCTGTTACCACTTTAGCTGGTTCTACTACTGCCGGTTCTGTAGATGGAACAGGCACTGCGGCAAGCTTCAATTGGCCATCCGGGGTAGCTATAGATAGCAATGGTAACCTATATGTTGCTGATCAACGCAATAACGAAATACGTAAGATTGTTATTTCCACAGGTGTTGTAACCACCTTAGCTGGTTCTACTTCTGCTGGTTCTGCAAATGGAACTGGTACGGCAGCAAGCTTTTCTTATCCAACAGGAATAACAACTGATGGCAATGGTAACTTATACATTGCTGATCAGCATAACAACGAAATACGAAACGTTGTTATTTCCACAGGTGTTGTAACCACCTTAGCTGGCTCTACTACTGCCGGTTCTGCAAATGGAACTGGTACGGCAGCAAGCTTTACTTATCCAACCGGAGTAGCCATAGATAGTAATGGTAACATTTATATTGCCGATCAGTCCAATACTGAAATACGTAAGATTGTTATTTCCACAGGTGTTGTAACTACCTTAGCTGGCTCTACTACATCTGGTTCTGCAAATGGAACTGGTACATCTGCAAGTTTTTATTATCCAACCGGAGTAGCTATGGATGGCAACGGCAACTTATTTGTTGCTGATGCTGGTAACGACGAAATACGTCAAATAGCTATTAGTCCAACCGGAGTCACTGAAATTCAAACATATAGCTCAATGTCAGTTTACCCTAACCCAACTACTCAAATGCTTAATGTTAAGTTTTCTGAGCCCTTATTATCGGAGGCTACATTGAAAATAGAGGATGTGACTGGCAGAGAAATATCATTAGTAAAAATCCGCCAGGCATCAGGTGATTTGCAGGTTGACGTCACCTCCCTTTCTGCAGGGATATATTTTGTAAGTGTTACAAACGCTGAAGAAAATATAATGTCCGAAAAATTCATAAAGCAATAAAAAATCAAAACATCTTATAACTCAATAAAACAATATCATGAAACGAATTTATCACATAACAATTATTGCTTTGCTTTTAGCACACTGCTTATTTGCACAAAGATCAAAAAAGAGCAACTCAATTTCACTGACCAATGATACTATATATCATGAGGGAGCCTCTATTTTTTATTATTCCAAAACTGAAGTTAAAAAACTGCCGTATAAAGGAGGAATAGAACATTACAATATATTTAACCCAGGCAATAAAGATACATTAATGGTTATAACTAGGGTATACGGCCCTTATTCTGAACAATGCGGATTACTTTTTCCAGGTATAAAGTACAGGTTCGATTCGCCCAATTGGAACCTTGAAAAAACACTTAAAATAATGATTGAAAGCGGGGCAATTGTTAATGGAGTTATTAATGTAGATGGCTTAAAGACCACATGTGACAAGAATAGCGTTAAGCTAATGACTTACCAGGAATATAATAATTGGGTAAAGCAATATACTGATGCACAAAACACCGAGGACGCCGAAATGAAACAGAAGGAAGCTAATATAACAATACGGAATAACAGTTCAATTACAGTGTCTCTAAAGATCACCTATGCCGATGGGACTTCATATATATCTATTCCCGGTAAAGGAGTTTCTACGTTGCAACAAGGCGACAAGAAAGGGCAGATATGTATTGATGGGCATTCTTCATGCCTAACCCTGCCGCTAGATTACTTTAGCACCGACAAGGGAACGATTTATGTTAAAGAAGACCAAACTGATTTAAGTAATATTAACTGGTAAATAGAATTACCAATGTAGTTATAATGGCACATTCAAATTCGACTGCAAAGGAATATAAATACATAAGGAAAAGCGTCGAGGAATATAATAAATGGATTGACCCCAATTAATACATACACTACTATTTAAAGTAAAAGCATTGCCTAATAAAATATCGATGAAAGAAGAATCGAATGAAATCCTATTGGAGTTTGAAGGAGGAGGTTCATTTCCTGTGTACTATGAGACAAGCTATATGGGGAACACTTACATCATACGTTACAGGGATGGATACCTGACAATTGAACAAGATGATAATATTGATATTTTTGAACAAGAACTTTCGTCGGATGCTGATGGAGTTTGGACAGACGAGGAGGCTAATGTCTACTTAATGCTAATATCAAAAGCAATAATTACAAATACATTGAACACATTAAAACTTCCGACAATTGAAGAAGCACTATTGCATGAGTTTTACAAAAGAGGGCAATGGCCAAAATATAGTACTTTGAGTTGTAAACAAGATCACAAACACGATAGTAGCTGTCCCCACAAAATTATACCGGCCAAAGAGCTTGATGAGGAAAGCTATAATAAGCTTAACAAGTTCTATGCAGATTATCGTAAAAAAACAATAAAATGTAAAATGCCCTCATCTCAAAGCACATAAACAAATCAACACTTCAAGCCCTATAATGAATCCACGTCAATACCTGGTATTATTTTTCATCTTTCTGTTTTCACGCAATATTGCCCAAAACAATAAACAGTTAAATGTAAATACTGCACCCTTATTCCCTCTTTCTCTCTCTAATGAATATAAAGCAGGGAGCCTTGCCGGCGATTCAACTATGGTTGTGGTATATTTCAAACATTCTTACAGATCTCTCAATTTTACCATAAGGGGCGGAAGTAAAATAACAGAGATTGAAGTAAGTAACGAAGAGGCAGATTAATTTACAAAAACGCTTAAAGTGCACACCAGCGCATAAAAAAAGCGCCTGTGTTTTTCACAAGCGCTTGGTTCTGTGTGTGGTACCAGCTGGAATTGAACCAGCGACACAAGGATTTTCAGTCCTCTGCTCTACCAGCTGAGCTATGGTACCAACATTTAGGGGCGCAAAAATAATAAATTAGTTATATCGAGCCCCATTTTACCTAAATCTTAAAGCCTAAAACCAACACATCGTCTGTCTGAGGCTCCTTTTGTCTCCAGTTCAACAATGAATATTCAAGGAATGAACGTTGTTCGCTTAATTCCATATCGTTCATTGAAAGCAATAGCTCTCTGAAATTCTTTTTATTGAATTTCTTGCCACGCTCTCCTCCAAACTGGTCAGTATAGCCGTCAGAGTATATGTAAACCATGTCGCCTGCTTTCACCTTCACATCTACCTGCTCGAATTTCTTTTCAACTCCATGGAAAAAGCCTATTGGGTAGCGTGAACCCCTGTATTCAGTTAAATTACCATCGCTAATCACCATCATGGGCCTGAAGGCGCCTGCAAACTTTATTAGTCCTGCCGCTTTATCATAATTTATGTAGGCAACATCCATGCCGTCTTTAGCTTTTATAGTGCTACCCGATGAGTTTATAACCTGTTCCAGCTCAACATCAAGTGCTTTAAGCACGTCTTTTGGTTCGGTTATTTTTCTTTTCACTACCACATCTTTCAACATAGCATTGGCTATTATAGTCATGAGCGCACCCGGTACTCCATGGCCGGTACAATCTACAACAGCAACTCCACCCGGTGCTATCCAGTAAAAATCGCCGCTAACCACATCTTTTGGCAAGTACAGGGAGAATGAGTCAGCGAAATCGCCTTTCAGCTTTTCGGCCGATGGCAATATGGCACGCTGTATATTGCAAGCATACTCCAGGCTTTCGAATATCTCCCTGTTACGGTCCGTCAGCTCCAGTTCCTTTTGTTTACGGTCGGTTATATCGTACCCTATTTTCACCAGCGACCCATCAGGCCCGGCGCTAAGGTTCCATAAAAACCAGCGCGAGTCACCACGGGCTGTTTTAAGCTTATGCTCTATAGGCGCAATTGCCCTGTTACCGGTGGCTACCTGCTTCAGTAAAAAGTTTACTTCAGTTTTACGCTGGCCGGGGTCGGCAATATTGCTGCAGGTTCTTAACCACCACTGGTCGCCAAGTAATTCATCGGTTTTAAAACCCAACATACGCTCTGCTGAAGGGCCCACATACGAAACCTTCCCTGCAGGGTCAACTACCACTATTAAGTTGTTCAATTGCTGAAGTACAGTATCCACTACACGTAACATAACTAGGAATTTAAGAATTAAAAAAGGAAATCTTGAGGAAAAAGGGCTATTGCTTAGATGCAATACGTAAAGCAGCTTTGTATAATATACATATACTGCCCCTTGCCTGTAATTCGGCCGGAGATAATGATTTGTGTATATGTATTTTTCTGCTTCACCTTAGTTGTAGTGAGGGCTCAAAGGTAACTAAATAAGTTTACCCCGCAAGAAACCATTTAGTGAAAACGTCTAATACAAGGTAAATTATATGCGTTGTTATACTCCATTTAGTAGCTTTGACAACGATTTTAAAAAGATGAACCTAGCGATAGACATAGGTAATACACATGTAAAGACTGCCCTGTTTAAGGGAGACATTATGACCAAAGCAGTGGTGCATAAATCGTTTACCTTAGATACACTCAGGGCCATAGTGGTAAAAAATGCAGGAATTAGAAATGCAATTATCTGCGCTGTTAAAGATTACCCGGCTGAATGGAAGAACTATTTAAAGACTCAATTCAACTTTATTGAACTTAGCGCAAATACCTCTGTACCCATAAAAAACAACTATGGTACCCCTGCCACATTAGGAAAAGACAGGCTTGCCACAGCCGTTGCCGCAAAATATATACTCCCTGAAAAGAATGTACTGGCCGTTAATGCCGGAACCTGCATTACATACGACTTTGTGGACAATAAAGGCGTTTACCAAGGCGGTGCTATTTCACCTGGTTTAGATATGCGTTTTAAAGCCCTGCATACTTTTACGGGCCGCCTTCCGTTAATTGAAGCTGATACAAAATTTACAGCATTAGTGGGGAAAACAACACAGCAAAGTATACTGGCAGGGGCACAGCAAGGCATGCTGAAGGAAATTGAGGGCATTATTGAAGCATATAAGGCTAAATACAAAAACCTGCACGTAATAATGTCCGGTGGCTCGCTTCCATGGCTCGAAAAGAGCCTTACCCCAAAAATAAATCCTCAACCTTTCTTGGTGCTTAAAGGACTTAATGTAATTTTGGCGTCTTCTTTTCAGAACCAAAACATAAAAAAAAGATAAGAGCACTGGTACATTCTATGACTTTATACCGCATACGCATACTTTTATTTATAACTTTTATCAGCCTTGTTACAAGCGTGGCCTGTTATGCGCAGTCATCTACTATTTCGCCTTATTCACGTTATGGTATTGGCGATTTGCAAAACCAGTATGGTGCGCAAAGTTTTTCAATGGGCCAAACCGGCATAGCCTTGCACAACGACAGTCTTGCGCCACCCTATTTTATAAACCTTAAAAACCCTGCTTCATACTTTTATAACCGCATTACAACCATTGAAGCCGGTATATTGAACCAGAATACCCAACTTAACACTGAAGGCCTTACCCATAAAAACAGCAATAGTTATTTCGGATACTTTGCCATTGCTTTCCCTGTAGGTAAGCATTTTGGGGTATGTATGGGTTTGCGCCCTATGAGCAGTGTAGGGTATAGTATAAATACTGCCAGTACTATCGACAGCGCCGGACACCCGCTTACTGGCAGTGGTGGGTCGGTCGATTCAGTCGATAATCAATACGTAGCCTCGGGTGGAATTAACCAGTTGCACCTTGGTCTGGCATATTCACCTTTCAAAAATCTTTCGGTGGGGGTTAATGCCTCGTACCTGTTCGGTAATATTATTACAACCGATAACGTTATTTACCCGCTTAATATGGCGGCTTATAACAGCCAGCGAACCGAAAATGTAAATGTACATGGTTTCACGTTTGATTATGGCGCTATGTATACCCTTGGTAAAACCCGCGACAGTGTGTGGCAGGTGGTTCTGGGCGCTACGGCTTCACTGGGCGGCAGCGTTAACGCAGGTTACAACTTGTTATCAATAAGTTATGTGGCTGCTACACCCCAAACCAATATTGATACTATACAGGATAGCAACTCAGGCGGCAAATTAAAATTACCCATAGCCTTTGGCGGTGGTATAAGTGTTATTAAGCGTGGTATTTATGGCGATATGTGGACCTTTACATTTGATTACAGCGTTCAGAACTGGAGCCAATATACCTACTTCGGCCAGCCGCAAAGCAGCCTTACCAATAGCAGCCAAATGGGCCTGGGTGTTCAGTTTGTTCCCAATAAAAACGGGTTCAATTCACATAAGCAATCCTATTTTTCACGCGCGTTTTATCGCTTTGGTATCGATTACGAACAAACGTACCTCGACATAAATAATACCCCGCTTAAAAATTACTGTCTTTCACTGGGCATAGGTTTACCTATTGGCCCACCTTATGTTCCGGGTTTGTTCAACCAGATAGGCACCCTTAACCTTGGCATACAGGTTGGCCAGTTGGGCACCACGTCTGACAACCTGCTTCGCGAAGACTATCTCAAATTCATGATTGCCTTTACCTTCAACAGCCTTTGGTTCCAGAAACGTTTATACCAATAGGTTTCCGTATATTTGTTACCGACTTTAGCAGTATGTATAAATTCCGTGTTATTTACCCGGTATGTGTTGTATTTGCATTATGCTTTGCAGCCTGCGAAAACAATATGGAAACTGTAAAAATGGTTACCGCACCCGACAAAACGCCTTTGCTGGTTGAAGCTGATGCTATTGTGGAATACAAAGACTCAGGTAAAACGCGATTTAAACTGGTGGCCACCCAATTGGAAAGTTATGGAGGAAACGACCCCTACTATGTTTGCCCGAAAAGTTTTACTATTGACTTTTACGATGACTCTATGAATGTAAAGAGCCATGTAAGCGCGGACTATGGTATACGGCACGAAAAGACAAAACTTATGGAAGCCGATAATAATGTGGTGGTGGTGAACCGAAAGGGCGACCAGCTTAATACCGAACAGCTCTTCTGGGATGCGGGCAAGCACATAATTTACACCAGTAAATATGTGCAGATAAAAACCGCCACTGAAATACTATTTGGCGATGGCCTGCAGTCAAATGAAGATTTCAGCAATTATAAAATAACTAACATTAAAGGCACTGTAGTTCTTGATAATTCTAAAAAATAGTGACTACATTTTTACTCATATTCTTTTCTCTTCTTTTTTCTTTCCTCTTTTCGGGGCTTGAAATTGCATATGTATCGGCCAATAAGCTGCAAATGCATGTAGAGGGCCAGAAAGAAAGTTTCTCGGGCCTGTTGTTTTCGCGCATTACCAATAGTCCTGTAAGGTTCCTTACCACCTTGTTGCTTGGCAATACCCTTGCTATTGTGGTATTCAGCATATTTATGGCCGACGTGCTTGAAGGTGCCTTATCGGGTATTGTTGTTTCACGGGCCGAAATGCTGGTCATTGAAACTATTGTCTCTACCAGTGTTATTCTTGTGGCCGCCGATTTTATACCCAAAAGCATTTTCCGTTCAAACCCTAACCGCATCCTCAGGATGTTTTCATTCCTGTGCGTTATATTTTATTATTTACTGCTGCCGCTTACATCGCTGGTGCTTTCTGTCGCCAACTTTGTGATGCGAAAACTTTTCCACATAAATATTTTCCGCTATAAAAACACATTTAACAAGACAGACCTTCATGGCTACATAGAAGAGCACACCACCGCAACTGAAGGCCAACAGGAAGTTGAGCACGAGGTACAGATATTCCGCAATGCCCTTAGTTTTCCCGATGTGAAAGTGCGCGACTGCATGGTGCCGCGCATGGATGCTATTGCCATTGATGTAAATGACGGTGTACCCGCGTTGAAAGAAAAATTTGAACGTACGGGGCTTTCGCGCCTTCTTGTATACAAAGAGAATATGGACAATGTGCTTGGATACGTCCATTTTCATGAAATGTTTAAAAACCCGGCCGATATACGCAGTATTTTACTGGCTGCTCCTGTTATTCCCGAGTCAATGCCGGCCAGGGATGCCATGCGTATATTTTTGCAGCAGCATAAAAGTATGGCCGTAGTAGTCGACGAGTTTGGTGTAAACTCAGGTATTCTTACTACCGAGGATGTAATTGAAAAGATTTTCGGCAAAATTGATGATGAGTACGACAGGGAGGAACTGCCTGAAAAACAGGTAAGCCCTAATGAATATATTTTATCGGCCCGGCTGGATATTGATTACCTGAACCAGAAATATAACCTCGACCTGCCCGATAACCCCGATTATAAGACCTTGGGCGGGTATATATTGCATAAAACAGGCTCAATTCCAAAGACTAACGAAATAATTACCCTTGACCATTTCGAAATAAAAATTCTTTCTTCCACCGCTACCCGTATAGAACAGGTTAATCTTTTGGTTAAAAAGGGAGTCTAAGATGCTACGGATTAAAAAAACAGTAATAATAAACGGTCTTAAAGAGATAAACATTTTATCTTTGGCGGAATTTTACCTGTATAAAAGGGTAATTGTCGGTTGATGCAGTGGCTATATTTAGCATTGGGAATAATTTTTGAAGTTCTTGGTACCATCTGCATGAAACTTGCCGATGGATTCACCAAACTGGTTCCTTCCGTTCTTGTTTTCGTATTTTATGGCCTGGCACTGGCTTGCCTGGTGTTTATTTTAAAGAAAACCGGGGAATTAAGCGTGGTATATGGAATATGGGCAAGCGCCGGTACCGCATTGATAGCCATAATAGGAATGATTTTTTATAAAGAACCCGTTTCACCTCTCAAAATAGGCTCCATACTATTAATCATTTTAGGAATTCTTGGCCTGGAACTTTTTGACTGAATGCGTGTATGAACATTTTTTTAACCGGTAGCACCGGGTTTTTAGGAGGGGAACTTCTGGTTGACTTAGCGAAACGTAAAGAGGTAAATAAAATTTATTGCCTCGTACGCGCGCTTTCTGAAGAACATGCCCTTATGCGCCTTAAACATGTATTTGAATTGCATGGAGACCTATTTGACCCTGAGCGCATAATACCTGTTTTGGGTAACCTGGGAGAACACGATTTTTCCAGGACGCTGATTACAAATAAAGACATTGCAGATACGAATGTTATTATTCACTCAGCTGCAAACACCTCCTTCTCGAAAATATACGATAAGATAGTGGAGCAGGTTAATATAACCGGCATTAACGAACTTATAAAGTGGTCGCTTACACTGAAGAACCTTGAAACCTTTATGTATATCGGTACTGCTACCATTTGCGGAAAGGACATAAAGAACAGGGTTGTTAAGGAAGAGGAGTCGCCTAATCTTAAGGCCCACCACCTGGTAAAGTATACCTATACCAAAATGATGGGTGAAATATTGCTGTCGAAATACCTGCCCAAAGAAAAAATACTGGTTGTGCGTCCTTCTATTATTATGGGCGACAGCCGCGAATGGATACCACGTTCATACGTAATATTGTGGGCCATAGAAACAGTGAACATGTTGCGCCTTGTGCCTGTAAACGGCCAATCGCCTTTAGATGTAATACCGGTTGATTTTGCATCAAAGTCTATTACCTCACTACTATTTGTTAAACGCAATCATTCCGTTTATCACATATCTTCAGGTGCGGGGTCGGTTACAAACTCGTACCTTATTACGCATGCTATTGAAAAATCTTTCCCTGACCTTCCTCCCTTTAAGTTCATTGATAAAAAAATGCTTAATGAAATAAAGTTGTGGGCGAAAAAGAAACTGCCTGAAGGCAGTGAACTTTACAAATACGCTGAATACCTTGAGTATTGGGAGGAGATTTTCACCGATACCAATGAAATGCGCATTTTGCTTGCCGCTTTAGAACCTTACCTTGATTTTGCTGAACTGGGGCAGACTTTCGATAATAGCAGGCTATTAGAAGATACGGGCCTTACCCCTCCCGAACCTGCGCATAGCTATATTTCCAGGGCTGCCAAGTACCTGAAAAACATCGATGTTTTTGACGGTGCTATCGATCCTTAATACTAATCATCCTGATAAGTAGGTCATTGGTCGTGCATTTTGGGGCATACATTTTTAGGTTATTGCTTTGAAACCTATTATTTTTTTGCTACATTTGCTTCTTAGTATTTAACCAAACCTCAAAAAATCATGTCTGGAGTAAACAAAGTAATTCTTATCGGTAACTTAGGAAAGGACCCCGAGGTTCGTTACTTGGAAGGTGGAGTTGCGGTAGCTAATTTCCCGCTTGCAACAACCGAGGTACACAAAAACAGGGCCGGAGATAAAGTAGAATCTACGGAATGGCACAATATAGTTTTATGGAGAGGTTTGGCTGAGGTTGCTGAAAAACTTTTAAAAAAGGGCATGCAGGTATATATTGAAGGACGTTTGCGTACCCGTTCGTGGGAAGACAAAGACGGCTCTAAAAAGCGGGCCACTGAAATAGTAGGTGAAAATCTTACTATTTTAAGCCGCAAAAGCAACGGATTGGATGGTGGGGAAGTTCTTGCAGCATCGGCTGATGATATGGAAGTAACTCCTCCGGCTGACCTTCCTTTTTGATTAACTGATTATTGATTTCATTCAACCCCGGGGTAACCGGGGTTTTGTTCTTTACTAACAAAATATAACATTGGACCCGGCACTTATACTTTTACATACCCAGCTATTATCAATAGGTTCTTTCTTCGGACTTTCTTTTGCCCTGATAATTATCATCGTATTTGTTGTCCTTTCAGCACTGGTATCCTCCGCTGAAACGGCATTGTTTTCAATTTCACTGGCAGAAAGAGAAGACCTTCTATCTTCATCGGATAAAAAGGAACACCAGATTGGTGAACTGCTGGAAACCCCCAAGCACCTGCTTGCAGCCCTTGTGGTAGCTAATAATTTCTTCAATATTGGCATTATTATTCTGTCGGCATATGTTACTGGCGAAGCCATTAACGTATACCTGCACCCGATACTTACCTTTTTTGTGCAGGTAATTGTCATTACATTCCTGTTGCTGCTGGTGTGCGATATTATCCCGAAAGTATATGCCACCGGGCATTCACTAAAAGTGGCCAAACGGCTGTTGTATTATGTTTATGTAATCAGGGCATTATTCTATCCTTTTGCCTCATTGCTTACACTTTCAACTTTATTTATGGATAAATACATATTACGAAAGAAGCCTGTGCTTTCCGCTGCCGATTTGTCCGATGCCCTTGATATGACTTCTTCAGGTATACCCCACACCCAGCAGAAAATATTGCGCGATATTATTCAGCTGGCCAATAAAGATGTAAAGGAAATAATGCAGCCCCGTATTGATATTGTGGCGCTGGACGAAAAGACCGGGTTTACTGAATTGCTTAAAAAGGCTGTAGAGTGCGGGTTTTCTAGAATACCTATTTACCGTTCAAACATTGATACTATAACCGGCGTGCTTTATATAAAGGACCTGCTGGCACACTCTGATAAAGACGATACTTTTAACTGGAAATATTTACAACACCGCGCATTTTTTGTTCCGGAAAGCAAAAAAATAAACGACCTTCTGGAAGATTTTCAGAAAAAGAAAATACACCTTGCCATTGTGGTTGATGAATTTGGAAGCACTTCGGGAATGGTGACACTGGAAGATATTATTGAAGAAATACTGGGAGAAATAAATGATGAGTTTGACGAAGAAAACATAGTCTATTCAAGACTCGACGACCATAATTATGTTTTTGAAGGGAAAATTACCCTGGGCGATTTTTGCCGCAAAGCCAATATAAACGAGGCAATTTTCCAGGAGAAAAAAGGCGGAGCCGATACATTAGCCGGCTTTATTATTGAGGTGTCGGGCCGCATACCCGAAAAACATGAGAAAATACAATTCGACCATCTTACCTTTACCATAGAAGCTGCCGATAAAAGAACTGTTCAGCGGGTAAAAGTTACTATTGATAATACGGTACCTCAGGAAGTAAATTAGTTCTCGTAGTAATTATCGTCTTCGCCCATTTGCTTGGGCCTTTGCTGGTCCTCCGTCTCATACTTCTGCTTCAATGAATCGAGCTGGTGCTGTGTACGGATCATCTTACTCTTATCAGCAGGATTGCCGTTTTTAAATATTAGTGAGTCCTTAGGGTTGCCATTTTCGTCGTAGTAAACCCATTCGCCTTCCTTCATATCATTTACATAGCTGCCTGAAATGGCTTGTATGCCACCTGGAAAATAATATTTGGACGGCCCTTGCAGTTTTCCATCTACGTAAGTTGCCTCCATTTTAAGGTCTCCGTTGTCGTAAAACTGCTGCCATTTGCCATTTTCCAAATCGTTGTGCCATGTTTTACTTTCAACAACTCCGCCCAGCGGGAAAAACATCATTGACTTTCCTTCCTTTTTACCATTGGCATATTGCTCCTTCAACCTCAGTTCCTGCAATTCATCATAGGTCTTCCATACACTGTCTTTTTTCTCATCTACAAACTTACCGGCACCTGCCATAGCACCACTCGAATAATATTCGTGCACCCTTGCCACCCTTCCATTGTCGGAGTATATGGCCAATATGCGAAGACTGTCGTTGGCTTCGTAATAATATTTGAAAACACCATAAGGCTTATCGTCTTTAAAGTGCCCGCGGTAACGTATATTGCCATTGGAATACTTCTGCTCCCAAAGCCCTTGCTTGCGGCCTGCTGCATCAACCCTGTTAATGGCTTTTCCGGTATCGGCATAAATATATACCGCCCGCATGCTATCGAGTACTATAGTAAATGTGGTGTCCGCGGCGGTTATTTTTAACTGCCCCTGTGCTTTTTGACACATAAGTACCACTATGAGCAGTCCTAAAAGACCTATTTTACTAATGTTTTTCATACTTACACTGCAAAGCTACGAAGAATCTCTGCTTGCATAATGCAACAGGGAGAGAAAAGATACACATACCATAGCTTTATTGACAACGTAGTGTTAAATGGTTTTATTATTTGTGAATATTATTAAAAGAAAAAGCCTACCTTTGTATTGCGGGTTTTTTCTTTAACATTTTAGCATTTTTTACCAATAGTATGAGCACTTTTCCTACTAAATACATTTTTGTTACAGGCGGGGTAACCTCGTCGTTGGGAAAAGGCATAATATCAGCCTCTTTGGCCAAATTATTACAGGCCCGCGGGTATTCTGTTACCATTCAGAAATTCGACCCTTATATTAACATTGACCCCGGAACACTAAACCCATACGAACATGGTGAGTGCTTTGTTACCGACGACGGTGCTGAAACCGACCTTGACCTCGGCCACTATGAGCGTTTCCTGAACATTCCTACATCGCAGGCCAATAATGTTACTACCGGAAGAGTTTACCAAAGTGTTATTGATAAAGAAAGAAAAGGCGATTACCTGGGCAAGACCGTCCAGGTAATTCCACATATAACCGATGAAATTAAGAACCGTTTCCGCATACTGGCCAAAACAGGCAATTATAATTTTGTAATTACTGAAATCGGTGGAACAGTGGGTGATATAGAATCGCTACCCTACATTGAGGCTGTGCGCCAGATGAAGTGGGAACTCGGAAAAGATTGTCTCGATATTCACCTTACATTATTGCCTTACCTGCACACTACAGGCGAGTTGAAAACCAAGCCTACGCAGCACTCGGTAAAATCGTTGCTTGAATATGGTGTTCAACCTGACATACTGGTATGCCGCAGTATTTGCCCTATTGACGAAGATGTTCGCCAGAAGCTGGCACGTTTTTGTAATGTGGCCCAGGAAGCGGTAATTGAAGCTATTGATGCCCACAGCATTTACGAAGTGCCTATGCTGATGGAGAAAGAGAAGCTGGATGAGGTAGTATTGAAAAAACTTGGACTTCCTACTGATACTAAGCCCGATATGCAGGTATGGCAGAGTTTTTTAGACAGGCTTAACCATCCCAAACAAAGGGTACGTATAGCATTGGTTGGTAAATACGTTGAACTAAAAGATTCCTATAAATCAATTGCTGAATCGTTTGTACACGCAGGCGCAGCAAACGAAGTAAAGGTTGATGTGGAGTGGATACATTCGGAAGATATTACGGAAGAAACTGTTGCCAAGCAATTGGAGGGCATTCGTGGTGTAGTTGTGGCTCCCGGCTTCGGCAAGCGTGGTATAGAAGGTAAAATATCGGCAATAAAATATGCCCGTGAAAATGGTATTCCTTTTTTAGGAATATGCCTGGGAATGCAGTGCGCTGTTATTGAATTTGCCCGCAATGTATTAGGCTTTAAAGATGCACACAGTACTGAAATGAATCCTGCTACCACACATGCAGTAATAGATTTACAGGAAGCGCAAAAGAAAATTACCCGCATGGGCGGCACTATGCGTTTAGGCTCTTACCCTTGCAGCCTTAAAGATGGCTCAAAGGTTCAGCAGATATACCACGGAGAGAAAGAAGTAAATGAGCGTCATCGCCACCGTTATGAGTTTAACAACGAATACCTTGGAGATTTTGAAAAGGCAGGCATGAAAGCTGTGGGTGTTCACCCCGAGGCGGGCCTTGTTGAAATAATGGAATTAAAAGACCATCCATGGTTTGTAGGTGTGCAGTTTCACCCGGAATATAAAAGTACGGTTGCCAACCCTCACCCTTTATTTGTAGACTTTGTTAAGGCTACCATGCAAACCAAGCCTTTTCAGGAACAAGCTGCAAAGGCACAAAAGGCATAAGTTCAGTCTTTAGCTTCTTTTTTAATGAAACACCTCTCAAAGTTTTATTCTTCAATCCCTTTGGTTTTAACTGCAGCCTTACTCTTTAAGCTGTGTTTTCGGGAACAAAGCGATGATAGTTGCGATGGACTAGTTGAGGGATTTGGGATTTTTCTTCTCGCTGCCCTTTATGTTATACTTCTTATAATAATTCTTATAGTAGCTGCGTACAGAATCGGGAAGTCTAGACAGCGAATGAACTATAATCCTCTTCTTACCACAGGAATCTTAATCCTGCTATTCGTAGGAATTAAATTAATTATTTCATTACCATCAAAGAACAATGTTCCCCTACTCTATGCAAGCAATAGAAGATGTGCGCATTATGTTTGTTTCCGGAGCCTGGAGTTAAACCAAAATGGAAGATTTGAAGCAATTGAAAGCGATATCGATTGGGGCTGCCATCACAAGGGTGCTTATCTTTTTAAGGGTGATACCATAACCTTAGAAAGAAATCTCCAAAAGGTTACAGATAGTGCTTTTTCTAATCAGTATGTTATAAACAGGGCAAAGAATATTTTATCCCCAGTTCATTCTGGCAAATTATCAGGCGATAGCACCGAATGCCTTATTATTTCAGAAAAGCCCTCATCTAAATGAATTTACACTTTTTGTTATGCCCCAATCCCCTAAAGGGGCTTCAATACATTTTACCCTAGAGAACGCCGAGGAAAAGCCACGCAAAGACTCCCTCGCCTCTAGGGAGAGGGCAAGGGTGAGGTTGAAGTTCAAAGCCCCTTTAGGGGTTTGGGGCAGGGTGTTCATGCTTTCTTCATTTTCATAGGTTTACTTAACGCCCTGAATGAGCGAAGAAGAGATTGGTGATATTGAGTTGCTGGAGAAGTTCCGTGTAGAGAGCACACGCAATTATGCGTTTCACCTGTTGGTGAACAAGTACCAGAAACGCATATACTGGCAGGTACGCCGCATTATTCTTGACCATGACGATGCTAACGATGTGGTGCAGAATACTTTTATTAAGGTATGGAAAAACCTCGATAATTTTAAAGAAGCCTCGCGCCTTTATACCTGGCTTTACCGTATAGCCACCAACGAATCGCTTACATTTCTTAAACAAAAGCGTACCTCCTTATATGTCCCCTTCGAAAAAGTAGAAAGGGGCCTTTCGCGCAAGCTGGAAGACGATAATTATTTTAAAGCCGACGATATAGAGAAGAAGTTGCAACAAGCTATATTAACGTTGCCCGAAAAACAGCGTATTGTATTCAATATGAGGTACTATGATGAGACTCCGTACGAGGAAATGTCGGAGATTTTAGAGACCTCGGTGGGGGCTTTAAAGGCATCGTATCACCATGCGGCTAAAAAAATAGAGGAATTTTTGAAGAGCAATTAAACTTCTGCCACGATTTAGCGTCAAAAAGGATGTTATGAGCAAACAAAACAGCATATTAAACGAGGAAAATCTCAAAAAAGAGACTCCTTTGCTGCATTCCATCCCTAAAAGGAACCCCTTTACAGTTCCTGAAGGTTATTTTGATGGTTTACCTTCTTCTATTCTTGAAAAATGCAGGGAAACAGCAAAAATTCCTACTTTTTCGAAAATATTCTGGCTTTTCAGGCCCCAATGGATGATGGCCGTTTTTGTTTGTGCCGTTTGCCTTGGTTTTTTATTCAGGAACAATACACCTGCCTCTTTTGAAACACTTGCATCGCAGGTATCAGACAGCGCCATATACAATCACCTGCAGAACAATATTGATTTTGTTGATGTGGGTAGCCTTGAAGATGCTGTTCAAAGCGAAGGCACACTTACACAACCCGCACAAAGCGATACCGCAACTGACCAGCAAGATGAAATTAATTACCTGATTAACCATAATATAGATGCCACTGACATCGAAAATGAATTGTAATTTTATGAAAACACTTGAGACTCTAAACAAACATTTTAAATTAACAGCATTGCTTATGCTGTTTGCTTTATTTGCTCCCTCACTGCATGCACAAGACAGGAAAGACAAGATTGAAAATATGCATACCGCTTACCTTACTGAAAAACTGAATCTTAGCCCCGATGAGGCACAGAAATTCTGGCCGGTATATAACCAATACCGCACTGAATTGGGTGAATTGCAAAAACAGCGCCGCCATAATGCACAGACGATAAAAGATGCAGGTGGTATTGATAATATGAGTGATGCCGATGTACAGAAGCTTATTACGAACGAAATAGATATTAAAAGCCGAGAGCTAGACCTGCACAAAAAATATGTAGTAAAATTCGAGGAAGTTATCTCGCTTAAAAAAGTAGCAAAGTTGTTTATTGCCGAAGAACAGTTTAAGCTTTACCTTCTGCAACAGCTTAAAAACAGGAGGCATGGCGGCAATGGCCAGGAGCCAGAGTTTGTGCCGCAATAAATTTTTCTTACCCTTTAGCTAGTCCGCCTTTTTTATACACATTTGTACATCAGGAGCCCTGAACCCTTTCGGGTTGCTGGTATTGTATACAATTAAAGAAACAGTGCAGCAATCGTCATCTGTTTTAATAATTGTAGCCTCAATCTTGTCTCCGACTTTTACATCATTGGAACTAACCAGTACTTTCTGGCATGTCATAGTATACTCGCAATTACTTACCCATTGCACACTCCATACCGCTTCCAATTTTCCTTTGCTATAGTTCATTTGGGTTGAATCTTCCCGCAGGCTTTCTTTAAACTGTAGCGTTGGATAATAAAATAAACCTGTTTTGAATCTACTGCAATCGACCTTTTGTCCAATTACATTAAATGCAAGAATCAAAGCAACAATAGTAGCACAACATGTTTTCATTGACAGAGGTTTTTATAAGTAAATATATACTTTTTCTTTACTTATCCTTGTAGCTTAAGAATAGATAGTGTGACGGTAGCAGGAAGCCCGAGTTTGTGCCCCAATAAAGTATGCATTTCTTCGTTATCTTTAATAACAGTGTATCTTTTCGTCAACTAGTTCATTATAGTTGTACTAGCGCCTAATAAAATGAAATACTTTCTTTGCTTTTGCTCAATTATTATAACCGTTTCACTTTTTGCCCAGGATACTGTTGCAACCTTTCATATTCAAAAAGACAGTGGAGTATATACAAAGGTTGATACTATGCCTAAGTTTAATGGCAATATTCAACTTTTATTTAGTAGAATAGAATTTCCTGAAAAAGAGATTGAGGCCGGAATTGAAGGAAGCGTGCTAATAGGATTTATTATAGAAAAGGACGGAACCATGGACAGTATTAGAATATTAAAACCAGTCGAAGTTGGCCTGGATTCAACAGCAATAAGGGCAGTAAGAACTCTTCCTAAAAAGTGGATACCAGGTATATTAAATGGGAAAGCTGTGAGAATAAGGGAAACCATTCCGATAAATTTCCAACTCTCTAAATAATACTCTTAGTGGATTTGCCGAAAGGCTAAACTTATTTCACAAGTTTAGTCAACTCTTTTTCTTTCATCTCATCCGTTTTCCCGTTATCGTCCCACTTAACAAGGTATGTATTCTTTGCCGTAATCGATTGAACAACGCCTGTAACCCAATTTCCATTGTCGTTATAGGCTACTTTATCACCAGCGGCAAAGGCAGGCTTGTGAACAAGGTCTGAACTCAATTCATATCCTTTCATTTCATCAATTTTCCCATTATCGTCCCACTTAACCATATAGGTGCCCTTAGTTGTTTTACCCTCTACAGTACCTGTAACCCATGCACCATTATCGTTGTACGATACTTTATCATTGATATTGAAAGTAGCGTTCTGATTAGGGCTTTTAGTCATTTCTTTTTCCGGTACTTCATCCGTCTTTCCATTATCATCCCACTTAACCAGGTACGTTTTGTTAGCCGTTATAGCAGTAATGATACCCGTTACCCACTTGCCGTCATCACTTACCGATACCCTATCGCCAATATTGAAAGTAACAGGCTGCGTCGATGTATTCTGAGCCGGTGGTGTGGCTTGTGTTGCAGGTTGCTGAGTGTTTGGCGACGTATTTTGAGGTGTACTTTGCGTAGTGGCAGGTGGTGCTGTGGTGTTGTTACTTCCAAACCTTATTTTAAAATTATATATATCGTCCCCGTCTTTCCACACCAGTGTAAATTCAAGGTCCGTAAAACTAATTACCCGGAAAGTGGGGTTATTAATTCCATCAATATTTGCATTTACCATTATAAGGCCGCTTTCATTGTATATTTTTAATATCTGCACATTATTCGCGAAATTAGATTCCTCGTAATCGGCATCACTTCCTGAAAGCAATATCTTGTCATAGGTAGTAAAACTTGTTTTATCGCCTATGCGTTTCTGGAAATCGTCGAAACTCGGCAGCTTATTTGAGTACGCCACTCCTGAAAGGTTTGTAGCCGTGGCATGGCCCGCCTCAAATCTTGTACCCATCTGGTTATCGGTAGTCTGATCCTGGTTAAGGTAAATGATATTGGCGCCCATCATAGCCGCTACAATTTTCAATTTCCTTGTTGCGCGTTCCTTTACTTTTTCCATACTTGCAAGCGTTGTAGTACCTCTTGCTTTAGAAGTTACGTCGCCTACTTTAAACAATCCCTTCACTTCGCCAGGCACCCTTGTAAGGGTTACATTGTCAAAGTCAGATGCGCCGGTAACAGTTTTGTACGAAGTAGATTCGGCAAATGTCTGAACCCTTCCCGATTTGAAAACAATTTTCTGTATGGTGTTTTTATAAAGGGTATTTATTACTTCCTCGCCCGGGTAAACAAAGTTTACAGCGTCTTGCCCAACTGCTTTAACCGTGCATGCAATTCTTTCACCGTTCGTATAAATAGTGTCAGCCGTTGTTTGGCCAAATAGGTTTAACGATATAAGTGACAATAGAACAATTAATGCTCTCTTACCTGAAATTATAGATTTCATTTTCACGATGGTGATTTATTTGACATGAATTTGAGCCAGTAAATATAACCGATTTCAGCTTATTATAGGCTTACTCCAGAGACAATATCAGAGGGCTCTCAGATTAATTCTTTTCCTTCATCCTGTCTTTCCACATCTGGTTAAAGGATTTTGGAGCAACGGTTGGCAACGTGCGGCGTGTACCCCAGGCATCTTTAAAGAACCTGCGTATCATAAAGTTTTTGAATGAGGCCCCTCCCCTTTCCATGCGGCTGCGTTTGAGCATAGCCTTGCGCCAGAACCTCCAGATGGTCCTCTCGCTGCGGGTGGTAAAGTTCTCTTCTACCGAATCTTTGCGGTTAAGCAAAAGCAGGTGGTGTATATCTATTTCTACAGGGCAAACCTCGGTGCACCTGCCACAAAGCGATGATGCATAGCTTAAATGTTTGAATTCCTTCATGCCCTTCATGTTGGGCGTAATAACTGAACCTATAGGGCCACTGTAGGTTGTACCATAGGCATGACCACCAATATTCCTGTAAATTGGGCAAGCATTAAGGCATGCACCGCACCGAATACAATTAAGCGCCCTGCGTTGTTCCTTGCGTTCAAGCAACTTGGTACGTCCATTGTCGAGCAATATTACATACATTTCTTCCGGCCCATCCTGCTCACCCGTTTGGCGCGGCCCGGTAAGTATATTATTATAAACGGTTACCCGCTGCCCTGTGCCATGCGTTGCAAGCAAGGGCAAAAACAAATCGAGATCAGCTATAGAAGGAAGTATTTTTTCAATACCCACAATAGCAATATGTACTTTAGGAAAAGCGACGGACATAAATGCGTTCCCTTCATTCTCGCATACCACTAACCCTCCTACATCGGCCAGTAAAAAATTACCACCTGTAATACCGGCATCGGCCTTGGGGTATTTTTCCCTAAGCATTTTACGTACATAGGCTGTTATCTGCTGCGGGGTCCAGTCAATGGGTGTGCCTTTCTTTTCATTGAACAGTTTGGCCACATCCTCTTTGCTCTTATGCATGGCAGGAGTAACAATATGATACGGCGGTTCATTATCCATTTGCTGTATTACCTCACCAAGGTCGGTTTCAAGGCTTTCTATTTTATGCTTCTCACATATATGATTCACATCCACTTCTTCCGTAACCATCGATTTCGACTTCACCAGCATCTTAGCGTCTATGCGCTTCAGAATATCTATAACCTCTTTCATTGCAATTTCCGCATCGGGCGCCCATATTACCTTGCCACCATTCTTTTTAAAGTTGGTTTCAAACTCAATAAGGTATTTTTCCATGTTTTCGGTAACCCTGGTTTTTACCGCGGAAGCCTTTTTACGGGCAAGTGCAAGGTTTGAATATTGCTGTTTACCGACAACAACTTTTTTATCGTACTGGGAAATATTAAAAAGCAGCTTCCTTTTGTGTTCCGCATCGCCTGCCTTTGTCCCGGCATCTTTTAAAAACTGCTCTACCTTGCTCGACATAAAAGATTTTAAATAATTAGCATTCTATTTTCTTTACCCTATCGGTATGCCTGCCACCTTCAAAAGGTGTTGAAAGAAATACATCTACACAGGCTTCCGCTTCTTTTTCAGTAATAAACCGTGCAGGCAAAGCCATAATATTGGCATCGTTATGCTGGCGGGCCAGGGTTGCTATCTCTGCATTCCAGCATAGGGCAGAGCGAACACCATGGTGCCGGTTAGCTGTCATATTCACTCCGTTACCGCTGCCACAAATAAGTATGCCAAGGTCAACCTCTTTACTTTCAACCGCATTGGCAACGGGGTGTGCATAGTCAGGGTAATCGGCGCGCTCAGTTGAATAGGCTCCAAAGTCTTTGAACTCAATTCCTTTCTTCTGCAAATACGTTTTAAGTTTTTCTTTAAGCTCAAAACCTGCATGGTCGCTGCCAATGGCTATTTTCATTCTTTTACTGTTATTGGGCAACAAAGTTACTATTAATTGGAAAGAGAATCCCGGTAGCTACCTGCAGGAGAAGTGCTTTTTATTAACTTGTTTTGTTAATAAGAACTCTTCTTTGCTGCGCCTTCCAGGTTAGCCCCTACTTATAGCATCACTAATTTCAGTTGATTATAGAACTTTCAAAAAATCAGTATCTTTATCAGCAAAATAGGCACATTGGCAAGTTGCATTTTATGACTACCGAAGATAAACGAAACTGGCTCTGGAGACAATTAAGCAATGCGCGGCACAGGCAGGCTTTCAATTCCAGGATAAAAGCAACTGTACCGGTATTTATCTTCCAAATGGCCAAGTTGGGTTCCATCACTCTTTCAAAATCGTTGCTTAAGCAATACAAGGGACTTGTTTTTGCCGCCCATATATTGGATCCTGACCATTCAAGCAGGGAATTGCGCCTATTATATAAATATATTACCCAACATAAAGGCCCTTTAAAAGTAATTTCGCTAACGCGTGATCCTGTAGGAAAAAATGTTTCCCACTTCTTCCAGGGATTTGAACGGTATACCGGTATGCCGTTTTCTGATACCGCGTTTTCAACTGAAAAATTGAAAAGCCTTTTCCTTGATGGTCCAAATGTTCCCCATTACGAACAATTGACATGGTACGAGGAAAACTTTCAGAAATACTTTAATATAAATGTATTTGCTGCGCCCTTTCCTAAAGAAAAAGGCTGGGTGATTCTGAGCAACTCAAACGTACAAATACTGCTTATGAAATCTGAGCTTTCCAATGCGGTAAAAGAAAAAGTTATCGGAGAATTTCTAGGAATAGAGAATTTCAGGCTGGAGAATGAAAATGTATCGGATAATAAACTTTATAAAGATGCCAGCGCCAGGTTTAAACACGAAGTAAAGCTTCCGGCTTCATACCTTGATAAGGTTTATAATTCACCTTATGCCCGGCATTTTTATACTGATGAGGAAATAAAAGTGGCCCGCAGTAAATGGGAACAGGCATAATTAGTCCTGTTTCCTATCACTTTATTTCACACGCTTTAGGTTATTAGTTTTTTGTGTGAATAAACTGTTCACATCTCTTTATTAAATAACTTTGTATTATCTAAATAAGGGTGGCTTATATATATTTTGTTCTTGGCGGTAAAAAGTTAGCGATTATAGTTAGCATTAACTTAACATGAATTTAACAATGATTTGGCTAAATATATATTAACAAATGGCATTTGTCAATATCAACTAACAGTATGTTAATTAAATCGAATAATCTTAGTAATCAGTAAGTTACTTTCTAATAACATTTCATTACCTGTTAACTTACTGCTAATAACCTAAATGACAAATATTAATTCAAAAATCTTTCAACCAAGTTAACAGGCTAATAACAATAACAAAAGATTTAATTAAAAAAGATATATATTATATTATGAATTCATATGTTGAAAATATAGATGTTAAAAACGAAAAGGTTGATGTGAGTTTAGATATCTTTGACGAGATAAAAAAACTGAAAAAAGAAAAAAATGCCGTTATACTTGCCCATTACTACCAGGATGCCGATATACAGGACATAGCCGATTTTATTGGCGACAGCCTGGCCCTGGCGCAGGAGGCTGCCAAGACCAAAGCTGATATAATTGTTTTTGCCGGTGTTCATTTCATGGCCGAAACGGCAAAGATTTTAAACCCCAATAAAAAAGTTGTAATGCCCGATTTACGTGCGGGCTGTTCTTTAGCCGATTCCTGCCCTGCTGACAAATTTGAAGCATTCATTAAGCAACATCCCAATCACGTAGTCATATCATATATCAATTGTTCAGCTGAAGTAAAGGCATTAACAGATATAATTTGTACGTCGAGTAATGCAGAGAGAATAATTAACAGTGTTCCAAAAGACAAGGGAATAATTTTTGCACCCGATAAAAATCTGGGAGCCTACCTGGTAAAGAAAACGGGCCGCAATATGGTGTTGTGGAATGGTTCATGTATGGTTCATGAAATATTTTCATTGGAGAAAATAAATCATTTGAAAAATTTAAATCCCAAAGCAAAACTTATTGCGCACCCTGAATGTGAAGAACCTATTTTACGTATTGCCGATATGATCGGCTCTACTTCTGCATTACTTAAATTTACTAAAGAAGATAATGGGAATGAATACATTGTGGCAACGGAAACTGGTATAATTCACCAGATGATGAAAGCATCGCCGCATAAAACTTTCATTCCTGCGCCGCCAAATAATGCATGCGCATGCAATGATTGTCCGCATATGAAGTTAAATACCATAGAAAAGCTTTATAATTGTATTAAAAATGAAAGGCCCGAGGTAATAATGTCGTCTGAATTAATGAAGGCCTCCGAAAAACCTATACGCAGAATGCTTGAACTTTCTGCCAACTGAAATGAAAGCGTACCCCAACATAAAATATAGTATCCTTATAGTATTATCGGTTGTTTTATTACCTGCTGCACTTAATGCACAAAAGGTAAGAGACGGTTACAATAAACTTTATTACCCTAACGGAAAATTATCGAGCGAAGGAACCATACGCGATGGAAAACCTGATGGATATTGGAAGTCTTATTTTGAAAACGGTAAAATAAAATCGGAAGGGAACAGGAAAAATTTTGTGCTCGATAGCCTGTGGAAATTTTATACGGCAAAAGGCCTGATGTCTGTTTCACAGGAGTATGCCAGTGGTAAAAAGAATGGATATAAATCTACATTCGAACCCAGTGAAAAAGACAGTACTGTGGGTGTTCTTATTTCAAAAGAACATTATGTAAATGATACGCTGCAGGGAACAGCGTATTATTATAAAAAAGGAAAGTTACACCAAACCATTCCCTATAAATGGGGGCTTGCAGAGGGCAAATCATATGAATTTTCTCCCGATTCGCTCATCACCAGTATTATAATTTACAAAGGTGGATTTGTAAAGAAGGTGACTAAAATAAACCAGTACAATACTGAAGGCCATAAAGAAGGCTTATGGCAAACATTTTTTGCAAATGGCGAAGTGAAGTGGGAAGGCACATATACAGATGGAAAAAGAGATGGATATTTTAAAACATACAATGAAACAGGAAGCCTTTTAACTATTGAGAAATATATTAACGATGTGTTGCAAAACAACCCACCTGAACTGGCCACACTTGAAACAAAAACCACCTACTTCTCCAATGGCAATGTAAAGACAGAAGGCCCTTATAAGGATAATAAACCTGTTGGACTGCATCGCACCTACAATGAAGACGGCACTATTGCCAAGGTTGATGTTTTCGACAGCGGTAGAGTTATGGCAGAAGGTGTTTTAGACAGCCTGGGCAGACAGCAAGGTGATTGGAAAGAGTTTTATGAAACAGGCGAAATAAAATCTGTTGGCAAGTACCTGAATGGAAATAAAGTTGGCGAATGGAAATACTTTTTTGCAGATGGAAAACCGTTTGAAACAGGTAAATATGATAACCAGGGCAGGCAGCAAGGCAAATGGATATGGTATTTAGAAAATGGAAAAGAAAGAAGAGTAAGTAATTTTTACAACGGACTTGAAGATGGCGATTTTATTGAGTATACCGATACAGGGAGTGTAATTACAAAAGGGCAGTATTCTGAAGGGTTGAAAGAAGGAATATGGTTTTATGTACTGGGGAATTATAAAACCATTGGAAAATATACCGATGACCAACAGGACAGCTTATGGAAGGAATTTTATGTGGATAATGGTAATGTGCGTTTTGAAGGAAATTTTAACCAGGGCAGGCCAGATGGCAAGCATACCTGGTATTATGAAGATGGCAAAAAACAGGTTGAGGGTCAGTATACAATGGGAATAAAAGAAGATAAGTGGAGATACTTTACTCCCGATGGTAACCTATTCCTCACCATAACTTTTAAAGACGACGTCGAGATAAGATACGACGCTGTTAAAGTTGAGCCCTAAAACGCAATAACTGCCTGATAATCTCATAAGCGTATGTCGTATCTAAACGTTTAGGCGAATTAATTTTTTTAGTTTCCGGTATGAAGTGATTCTTTTTCTGAACACCATAAGTAATTGTTAATCAGTTAATTGAAGTATTCAAAACATTAAGATATTGTTATGGAATTATTTTTTTATCCTGTGGTTCAGGTATTTAAAGTATACTTGCAGCAATTTCTACAGAAATCACCATTAACAATTTTAACAAAAAAATGAAAAATTTTACAAGACCCTTGGGTAGCATTGTCCTCCTTGCAATGTTGCTAATCAATTCATTTTCTTATGCCGGAAGTACTTCTGCTAAAGAAAAAGCGAGCAAAGACGTTTCAAACAGTTGCCCGACTATTACGGTAACACTAAGCGCTACTAACCTTACTTGCCATGGTTCCAATAACGGAACAGCTTCAGTAGCCTCGGTTACCGGTGGAGTAGCACCGTACACCTATTCATGGAATACGGGGGCAACCACTTCAACCCTGAGTAACCTTGCTGTTGGCTCTTATACAGTAACAGCAAAAGATGCCAATGGTTGTACAGGAAGTAAATCAATAAGTATCTCTCAACCCGGTGTTCTTTCAGTTACCATAAACCATAACAATGTTAGTTGTAATGGCAATAACAATGGTAATGCAACAGCTACCGTGGGTGGCGGTACTTCACCATATGTATATGCATGGAGCAACGGACTTACGGTTTCGGCTACCCCTGCTAACCTTAGCCCCGGTACATATACTATTCTGGTTACCGACGCGAATTCATGCCAGACAACGGGTTCAGTAACTGTTACGCAGCCTACTGCTTTATCTTTAAGCACCAGTAGCACCAATGTTAACTGTAACGGAAACGGAACAGCAACAGTGGTAGCCAGCGGAGGCAACGGCTCGTATACATATAAATGGAACAATAACGCTACTACTGCAACCATTACCGGCCTTGCAGCAGGAACATATTCAGTAATAGTAAAAGATGCGAACCTTTGCGTAGCTACAGCAACAGGCGTAGTGGTAAGCAACCCTGGCCCCTTATCAGCCGGTGCTACCCATACCAACGTTACTTGCTCTTCCTTGGGCACAGCCACAGTAACGGCCAGCGGCAGCACATCTCCTTATACATATTTATGGAGCAATGGTGCAACCACATCAAGTGTTAGCGGATTAGTAGCCGGCACGTATTCAGTAACGGTTTATGACGTTTACAATTGTTCTACTAGCGTAACAGGAATTACCATCACCCAGCCTTCAGCGGTAACAGCTAATGGCAGCACAACCAATGTAAGCTGCTTTGGCGGCAGCAATGGAACTGCCAGTGTAACAGCAGGCGGAGGCACATCACCTTATACTTATTCATGGAATACAGGAGCAACCACATCAAGCATCAGTAGTTTATCAGCAGGCACATACAGTGTAACAGTAACCGATCATAATGGATGTACAGGAACTGCGACCGGCTTAGTAGTTAGCCAGCCGGCCAGTGCATTATCAGCCAGTGGCAGCACAACCAATGTGAGCTGTTTTGGTGGTAACAATGGTACAGCAAGCGTAACTGCATCAGGCGGCACTTCAGGATATACATACTTATGGAGCAATGGAGCTACAACTTCAAGCATCAGCGGATTAACATCTGGTATATATTCAGTAACTGTAACCGATGAAAATGGTTGCACTACAACATCGAGCAATACAGTAACTCAACCGGCTACAGGCGTATCGGCTTCTGCAAGCACAACAGCAAACGCAACCTGCACCGGATGTACAAATGGTTCAGTTAGCGTAAGCGCATCAGGCGGCACATCACCGTATACATATTTGTGGAGCAACGGAGCAACAACAAGTAATGTTAGCGGCCTTGGCGCAGGAACATACAGTGTAACCGTAACCGACCACAATGGCTGTACTGCAACATCAAGCACAACAGTAACCCAACCAAGCAATCCCCTGGTTGCAAGTATTACTTCAGAAAGTGATGTAACATGCAATGGTGGGAATAATGGTTCGGCAAGTGTAACTGCTTCAGGCGGTACACCAGGATATACATATTTATGGAGCGATGGCGAAACAGCATCATCTGTTTCTGATCTTACAGCAGGCGGCTATACAGTAACCGTTACCGATGCTGCTTCAAATCAAACAACAGCAACTGTAACAATTAACCAGCCTTCAGCATTAACAGCCAGTGGCAGCACGGGCAATGTAAGCTGTAATGGTAATACTAATGGCACAGCCAGTGTAACTGCAAGCGGAGGCACATCACCTTATGCATATTCATGGAGCACCGGTGCAACCACATCAAATATTTCCGGCCTGAGTGTAGGCTCATACAGTGTAACAGTAACCGACCACAATGGATGTACGACAACTGCAACGGGCCTTGTAGTGAGCCAGCCAGCAACGCTTACAATTGGAACGCCTTCAATAACAAATGTTTCATGTTATGGAGGTAATAATGGTAGTGTGTCACTCGGAAGTTCATCTACAGTAAACTATAACTATACTGGCAGCGTTCAGAACTTTACTGTACCTGCTGGTATAACCAGCATCACTGTATCACTGGCTGGTGGTTCAGGCGGCGGAAATGGAGGCTTGGGTGCTTCCTTTAGCGCAACATGTACTGTTACCCCAGGTGACGTAATAGGAATTGCAGTAGCTAGCGCCGGACAAACAAATTCATCATTCAATTCAGGTGGTGGAGGCGGAGCTACCTATATATATGACATTACTCAAAATACCCTGCTTGCAGTTGCAGGTGGTGGAGGCGGAGCTTCAACTAATGCATTTAATGGTGGCGCTGCAGGAACAAACCTGTCAGGCAATACCAGTGGTAATGGCGGCGGATATGAAGGAGATGCATCAAATGGTACAGGTGGAAATGGCGGCGGCGGCGGAACAGGCAATAACCCTGGCGGCGGTGGTGCAGGCTGGCTCTCGAATGGAGCAAGCGCTGTTAACGGCGTAGGAATTGCTGCCGGTGGTTTAGATAAGGCAAATGGATTCTTAGGCGGCTTTGGAACAGACTACATTGCAAACAGCAATGGAGGTTTTGGCGGCGGCGGCGAAGGTAGCGAAGCAGGCGGCGGTGGCGGCGGATATAACGGCGGCGGCGGCGGAAATGACTTCGGTTATCCTGCCAATGGTGGCAACGGAGGTACATCTTATCTCAATGGCACAGTAAGTGGTTCTGTTGCTGCAAACAATAGCGGTAACGGAAGCGCATCAATATCATATAATTCCAGTGTTGTTAGTGGTGGTACATCACCTTATTCATATGCATGGAGCAACGGAGCAACCACAGCAAGTGCTAGCGGATTAACAGCTGGCACTTATAGTGTAACCGTAACTGACGCACACGGATGTACAGCTACTGCAAGTACCACAGTTAACCAGCCTTCTTCAGCAGTATCAGCCAACGGCAGCGTAACAGGAAATGTTAGCTGTTTCGGCGGTAACAACGGTTCAGCAAGTGTAACCGCATCAGGCGGCACAGCAGGCTACTCATATTTATGGAGCGATGGCGAAACAACATCGTCTGTTTCTGACCTTGCAGCAGGTACATATTCAGTACAGGTTACCGATGCAAACGGATGTACAGCTACTGCAACAGGCTTATCAGTAAGCCAGCCTTCTGCAGTAACTGCAACAGTCACATCATCTACAGAGCCACTGTGTAATGGCCAAAGTAATGGCACTGCCACGGTAACAGCCGGCGGCGGTACACCAGGCTATACATACTTATGGAGCAATGGCGAAACAACATCATCTGTTTCTGACCTTGCTGCCAATACATATAGTGTAACTGTAACCGATGCGAACGGATGTTCTGCAAATACTTCAGTAACTATAAGTCAGCCTGCAGTACTGGTGTTAAACACATCTGCACAAACTAATGTAAGCTGTTATGGCGGCAGCAATGGAAGTGCAACAGTTAATGCTGCCGGTGGTACCAGTCATATTCATGTAGACTATACATATAGCTGGTCACCTACAGGAAATACAAATAATTCAGTTACCGGCCTTAGTGCAGGTACTTATACAGTTACCGTAACCGATAAGAACGGTTGTACGGCAACTGATATAGTAACAATTACACAACCGGCTCAACTAACCGCGTCGGTAACTTCAGAAACCGATGTAACATGTAACGGCAACAGTAATGGTGCTGCAACAGTAACAGCCGGCGGCGGTACACCTGCATATACATATTCATGGAGCAATGGCGAAACAACATCATCTGTTTCTGACCTTGCTGCCGGTACGTATACTGTAACAGTAAACGATGCAAATCATTGCGGACCTGTTACAGCAACGGTTACAGTTAACCAGCCAACAGCAGTTACGGCTAATATTACAGCAGAAACTGATGTAACATGTAACGGCAACAGCAATGGTATGGCAACGGTAACTGCCGGTGGTGGTAACGGAACCTATACATATTCATGGAGCAATGGCGAAACAACATCGTCAGTTTCTGACCTTGAAGCAGGTACATATACAGTAACCGTTTACGACGGAATTGGTTGTGGTCCTGCTACCGCAACAGTAACAGTAAATCAACCTGCTGTATTAGTAGTTAATGGCAGCACAGGCAATGTTACCTGTAACGGTGGTAGCAATGGTACTGCAAGTGTAACCGCATCAGGTGGCACATCAGGCTACTCATATTCATGGAGCAACGGACAAACCACATCGAGTATCAGCGGATTAACCGTAGGTACGTACTCAGTATTAGTAACCGATGCAAAAGGATGTACAGCAACAGCAACAGGTTTGGTGGTAAGCCAACCTAATGCATTATCAGCCAGTATAACTTCATCATCGAATGCAAGCTGCTATGCTTGTTATGACGGTAGCGTTACAATAACTGCGAGCAATGGAACACCTCCATATACTTATTCATGGAGCGATGGAGAAACTACATCTTCAGTAAATGATTTAGGTGTTGGTTTCTATTCATGCACTATTACAGATGCCTGCACATCGGTGGTTGATACCATTACAATTGGTTCAAATTCATTACCTCTTGCTCTTGCCGATACAATGACAAATGTTTCTTGTAACGGTGGCAGCAATGGTTCAATAACCTTTACTCCTTCAGGCGGAACCCCTCCGTATGACATCTGGTATTATTCTTACCTGACTTCTACCTGGACCGAGCTTGGAACAACAACAGTTGTTACCGGCCTTCCAGCAGGCCAGTATGATGGATATGTAGCAGATGCATCAGGAGATGATGCATATACCGGTACAATAACGATTACACAACCTAACCCAATAGTAGCTTACGGTTCTGAAACCGATGCAAGTTGCTATGGAAATAGCGACGGCAGCGTTTCTGTATCTCCTGTAGGCGGTACTGCTCCATACAACTATTCATGGAATGGCGGTGCTACTACTACATCGGTAAGCCAGAGTGGTTTAGCAGCAGGTACATATTCATTGGTAATAACCGATGGTAATGGATGTACATTCGATACAACCTTTAATGTCGGCCAACCTGCTTTATTAACTCTTTCAACAAGTTCAGTAACCAATGTGAGCTGCTACGGTAGCTGCAATGGTAGTGCTACAGTAACGGCAAACGGCGGCACCGGTCACTATTATGTTGGTTATACATACAATTGGGAACCAACAGGCGGTACCAGTGCAACTGCAACCGGCCTTTGTGCAGGTACATATACAGTTACTGTAACCGATTTACATGGATGTACTGCAACTGATATAGTAACTATAGGCCAACCTGCGGCAGTAACCGCTACAATTGCATCAGAGACTGATGTAACATGTAACGATGGCACCAATGGTATGGCAACAGTAAGCGCAGGTGGTGGTAACGGAACTTACACCTATTCATGGAGCGATGGAGAAACAACTTCTTCAGTAAGTGACCTTAGTGCAGGTACATACACTGTAACGGTATACGACGGAATAGGTTGCGGCCCTGCTACGGCAATAGTAACCGTAAACCAGCCTACTGCTTTAACTATAACCGGAACAAGTTATACTGCTTCTACAGGTAGTAATGGAACTGCATCGGTTACAGTGGGCGGAGGTACTCCTGCATATTCGTATTCATGGAGTAATGGATCTTCTACATCAAGCATTAGCGGATTAGCTCCCGGAACTTACACAGTAAGTGTAAACGATGCGCATGGTTGCGGACCTGTAACAACTACCGTAATAGTTCCTTCTTCGGGTGGATGTGCTACTCCTGTAACCCCAACTATATGCTACGTTAGCGTGGATACCAATTCAACCCATAATGTGGTTTATTGGGATACAACGGGAATGGAAACATATAACATTCAAAGCTTCAATATTTACCGTAAGAATACAAGCGGTTATGTATTGATTGGTAATGTTCCTTCAAGTACAGTATTTAGCGGTGACTTCAGCTACACCGATAACACCTCGAACACTGATAAGGAAAGCTATTTCTATGAGTTATCAGGTGTTAATTACTGCAGTACCGAAGGCGCATTAAGCGCAGATCACCAGACAATCTTGTTACAAGCTAATATTGGCGTAGGTAATACAGTAAACCTTGACTGGAACAATTACGTTGGTAATGTTGTTAACTATTACGAAATACTTCGTGATACAGATAATACAGGTTTCAAATTGTATGATTCTGTTCCATTCGGTATTACTAATTATACTGACCTTACTCCTTCTTCATTATCTAAGCCTTTGGCATACATGGTTAATGCTGTTTGGAGCCTGTCTTGTTCATCTTCTACTGTTTCACATTCGAACAAGAAGTATATTAATAATGTAACTGGTATCAACGAGGTTAGTCCTCTTAACGCTATCACAGTATATCCTAATCCTGTGAAAGATGAGGTAACTATCAGCATACCTACCCCAGCTGAAGGTGTAATATCAATGACCGATGTATTGGGTCAGCAAGTATACAGCACCAAGCTGGAGAATAATGAAACGACCAAACAAATTGATATGACCAATTTGGCGCATGGAGTTTATATGATAAAGATTACTTCGGGCGACAAACAAATTGTTAAGAGAATTGTAAAGTTGTAAGATTGTAAAAAGTAAAACAGGAGAGCCCCTGACGTAAAAGTCAGGGGCTTTTTTGTTTTAGGCAATCCCTATTATTTCAAGCACCGAACAGGCCGTTATTATTTATTGCTAATTTTGGCTTTTTAAATACCGCAGCGTGAATTTTGATGTAAAGCAGATAGCTACTGCCACAATGATATTGTTTGCCGTTATAGACGTTCTGGGCGCTATTCCGGTATTGATTGATTTGGGTAACCGTATGGGTGAGATTAATGCGCGCAAGGCAACATTAGTTTCAGGCGCCATAATGCTGGTTTTTCTTTTCCTGGGAGAATCGATCTTAAAACTTATTGGTTTAGATATTCCTTCGTTTGCATTGGCCGGAGCAATTGTAATTTTCTTCATTGGCTTAGAGATGGTGTTGGGCATAAAACTCTCTAAGGAAGAAACATCTACTGCGGTATCGGTTGTGCCAATTGCCTTCCCCCTTATAGCAGGAACTGGTACCCTCACTACCCTACTTTCCATTCGCGCAGAATTTGCAATAGAAAATCTGATTATTGCAATACTTGTTAACCTGGTATTTGTTTATGTTGTTTTGAGAAATACAAAGCGACTGGAAAAAATTCTTGGCCCGGGTGGCATTGTTATCTTGCGTAAAGTGTTCGGAATAGTTCTATTGGCCATTGCGCTGAAATTATTTTTAACTAATTTAGGTATAGTATTAAACGTTCCTCATGCACCAGGAAAAGCACTATAAGCAACCTGCCTTTATCCGCGACCTGATAATCGGTTTATCAGATGGTATTACAGTGCCATTTGCACTTACTGCGGGTATAAGCGATGCAGTAGGAAGCAATGGTATTATTGTTACGGCAGGGTTGGCTGAAATATGCGCCGGCTCCATTGCTATGGGCCTTGGTGGGTTCCTGGCTGCTAAGACAGAGGAAGAGCATTATTATGCTGAATTAGCACGTGAGTACAGAGAGGTTAAGGAACTGTATGAGCATGAAAAGCAAGAAGTTAGAGATGTATTTGCTGATTATGGCTTATCAAAGCAAGCACAGGATATGATTGCTGATGAATTGGCTAAGGATGAAAAGAAATGGGTAGAATTCATGATGAGGTATGAACTGGGATTAGAGGAGCCCGATGCGCTCCGTGCCCGCAAGAGCGCAATGAATATTGCATTCTCTTACATTGTTGGTGGCCTTATACCTTTGCTGGGATATATATTCACTGATGGCCCGAAGACAGGACTGAGGGACTCGGCAGTTATAACCATAATATGCCTGATGGTATTCGGTTATTTAAAGAGCAAGTTAACCGGGCAGAAACCTTTTACAGGTGCATTAAAAACTACAGCGATTGGTGTACTTGCTGCATCGGCAGCTTTTGGTATTGCATATTTGTTCAATCATAAATAGAAGTTGGTATGGAGATTACACCGGAGATAGTTGCACGTATAAAGCAGTTAGATGAGAAGTACCAGGCAATGGGCCAGGATATGGTTTCATACCTCGACGGATTGCTTTACATGGACTATTTGAAGTACTGGGATTATGTGCATACCGATACCCTACTCTCCCTCCAGAATCCGCGTACAAATTTCCCTGATGAAAAGATATTTATCATGTATCACCAGATTACTGAATTGTTCTTTAAGCTGTGTATACATGAATACGAACAAGTAGCCGCTGAGGAGAAACCTACCCTGCAGTTTCTACTGAATAAAGTAAGACGCATTGTACGCTATTTCGATGGCCTTGTTACTACCTACGATATTATGGTCGACGGTATGGACAAGGAGCAGTTTTTAAAGTTCCGCATGGCGCTTTTGCCGGCCAGCGGATTTCAATCTGCCCAATACCGTATGATTGAAATTATGTCTACCGATATAGTTAACCTGGTGCATAGACAGCATGTTGAAAAGAACCCCGGAATAACCAAAGCTTCGGTAGAGGAAATGTATGAACATATCTACTGGAAGACCGGCGCTACAGAACTGGCTACGGGTCGCAAAACATTAACGCTACGACAGTTTGAGGAGAAGTATGGTAAAGAGTTTATTCACCTTGCCAATGCCTGCGTGAAGGGCAATTTATGGGCTAAATATAAGGCCCTTTCTGAGGCTGATCAGAAGAACCCTGAGCTTATACAATTGCTTCGTGAACTGGATGCTAATGTAAACGTAAACTGGTGCCTTATGCACTATAAATCTGCAGTGCGTTACCTGCAGGGCGACCCTGATGTAATAGCCGCAACCGGTGGCACTAACTGGCAGAAATACCTCCCTCCCCGCTTCCAACGTATCATCTTTTATCCTGAGCTATGGACCAATCAGGAGAAGGAAGAATGGGGTAAAACCTGGGTGAAAATGGTTGTCCCGGGCGTTCAATAGGACTATACCAAAGCATTTAATAATTATAGAGTAGTCCTTGCTTGTTCCACGTGGAACCTCGCCTTAAAGGGCCTCTTTTAAGCGATAGGATAACCCATCTACTCCCCTGCTTCTATCCTTGATAAAATAGCTTCTAAATGGCTGCTTCATCTCATCTATTTTTTAGCAGTTCTCCATCCCCATTCCCCCAAACATTTACCATTTCTAATCAAGTTACGGTTTTAGGATTTTATATGAATTCCTATTCAAAATCTATTATTGAATTCAAAATGTTGCAAATGTTTCACGTGAAACCTATTATCCAATTTCTTTTTTTTATTTTGTATTTCTATAAACTAATTACATAGATTCACTATTTAAATTTTCATATTATGGATATTGTTCCACGTGAAACAATATTGAAATATATCCTGTTTATATATTAATTTAGGATTTGATTTTTAGCAAAATCCTTCCTTGAAATCTGATTATAAATTTTTAAAGTGGATTTGCCAGTTGGGAATGTTTGGGTGAATATTCTTTAGAATTTTGCCCTTTGGTTCCACGTGGAACATACTAGGGATTTTGGAGGGAATGGGTCTGTACCCGGTGGTTTATGGAGTCAATTTTCAGGATAAAATGGGTCTGTGCCCCTATCCTATTTGGCTAAGTTTTATCGTCCTATGTGGACCATAAGAACGGAAATATCGGAGGGGTTTATACCGCTGATACGAGAGGCTTGTCCCAACGTCTTTGGGCGGAATTTGGTAAGCTTTTCCCGGGCCTCCATAGACAGCGATTTAAGGCTGTGGAAGTCGAGAGCATCGTGGATAATAAGGTCTTCCAGGCGGAGCACCTTTTCGGCTGTCTCCTGCTCCTTTTGTATATATCCTTCGTACTTCATTTCTATCTCGGCCTGCTCTATTGTTTCGCTATCGAATTGCGATAAATAGGTGTTGAATTTCTCAGAGCCTTTGGCTATATCTTTTATAGAAACATTCGGTCGGGAAAGGATAGAAAATGCCTTGGTCTTTTGTCCGATTTCAGCCGAGCTGATTTCATTTAAAACAGGGTTAATTTCCTCGGGGTTCAGGCTCTCGGTTTTGAAATATTTTGTTACTTCTCCCCTACCCTTTATCTTTTCCTGAACGCGCTTATACCGGTCTTCTTTTGCTAAACCAATTTCGTAACTCATAGGGGTTAGCCTTACATCGGCATTATCCTGGCGGAGCAAAATTCTGTACTCGGCCCTTGAGGTAAACATACGATATGGTTCCTCGGTACTTTTGGTTATAAGGTCATCAATAAGTACCCCGATATATGCCTCGGACCGTGAAAGCACGAAAGGTTTGGCATTCCGGAGCTTTAAATGTGCATTTATACCAGCCATAAGTCCCTGACAAGCAGCTTCTTCGTAGCCAGTAGTTCCATTAATTTGTCCAGCAAAATAAAGGTTTTCAATTTGACGCGTTTGCAGCGTATTAGACAGCTGATCGGGAGGGAAGTAATCATATTCTATTGCATACCCGGGTCGGAACATCTTTACCCCCTCAAAACCCTTTATTTTCGACAGTGCCTTAAATTGCACATCTTCGGGTAGTGAAGTTGAGAATCCGTTGAGGTAAACTTCCACCGTATCCCATCCTTCAGGTTCTACAAAAAGCTGGTGGTGTTCTTTATCGGAAAAGCGATTTATCTTGTCTTCAATCGACGGGCAATATCTTGGACCTATGCCTTGAATCCTTCCTGAATACATGGGCGATTTTTCAAAGCCGGTTTTTAAAATATCATGTACTTCGTCGCTGGTATATGCCAGGTAGCAACTGCGTTGTTTCGATAGGGGAGAGGTTACTGAAGAATAAGAAAATTTTCCCGGTTCTTCGTCGCCTTTTTGCTCCTCCAGTTGCGAATAATCTATTGAGCGGCCATCGATACGCGGAGGTGTTCCGGTCTTCATGCGGCCGCTTGTAAGGCCTAATTTTAATAACTGTTCGGTAATGCCTGTAGCCGCTTTTTCGCCTACACGTCCGCCACCAAATTGCTTTTCACCAATGTGAATTATCCCGTTTAAAAACGTACCATTGGTAAGTACAACGGCTTTGCATTTTATTTCTAATCCCATGCCGGTAACAACGCCGCAAACCTTGTCATTCTTTACAATAAGGCCTTTTACCATGTCCTGGAAGAAATCTACATTCTCGGTATTCTCCAGAAGTTTTCTCCATTCCAGTGTGAATAGGGCGCGGTCGTTTTGGGTACGGGGGCTCCACATAGCAGGGCCTTTAGAGCGGTTAAGCATGCGGAACTGTATAGCAGTTCTGTCGCTCACAATGCCTGAATATCCGCCAAGAGCGTCAATTTCGCGAACTATCTGCCCTTTGGCAATGCCACCCATGGCAGGGTTACACGACATCTGCGCTATCTTGGTCATGTCCATAGTAATAAGCATTACCGACGAGCCCATATTGGCAGCCGCAGCCGCAGCCTCGCATCCTGCGTGGCCGGCACCTACTACTATTATATCGTATTCTTTAAACATTGCTTTACAAAGGGCTGCAAATTTAGGCTATTTGTCCGAAATAAAGGGGAAAGGAGAGTCTTATTCCTTTACAAACTTCAATGTTTGCAAATGCTTTTGGCCAGATAATATATTGGCAAAATATACACCCGGTGGAAGGTCACCTATGTAAATAGGTAAGTCCTTACTGTCACTGCCTTTGTAATTTTTGCGCAATACAACCCTGCCAGTAATATCAGCTAATTCTACAATTACAGGAGACTCGTTAAAATCGCTAAATGACAAATAAATATTTTGAACAGATGGGTTAGGAAAGAGGGATGCGTGAAGATTGTTGGCTGCTATATCGACTATAGATGAAGGACCTGGGCTCAATTTTCGCACAACAAGGTTCCGATAATCGGCCACATAAACGTTGCCCGTAGTGTCGATAGCCAAGGCCGATGGTTCATGCAATTCCGCTGCAGTGGCAGGTCCTCCGTCACCAGAATAGCCTGCCACCCCTGTTCCGGCAATAATAGCTATGGTAGTATCTCCTGAATTTATTTCACTTACCTGGTTATCGAAATCAGTGATGTACATATTTCCTTTTTTATCAAGGCATATTCCCCCGGTATAATTAGGGAAATTGGCTAATGTGCTTATTATGCCCAAGGTGTTTACTTTGCGAATGCGTGAACTATGGCAATCGGAAATAAAAACGTTACCATAAGCATCGGCGGCAACATCAACAGGGTAGTTAAGTGCAGTAGAGTCGGCCTGCCCGCCATCAGCGCTAAAGGCAGGTATACCTGTTCCGGCAAAATTGCTGATGATTCCACTGGTATCTATTTTCCTGACTTTGAAATCTGAAATGTCTGCCACATAAATAAGGCCTTTTAAATCTACCGCTATTCCTTCCGGTGAAAAAAATTCCGCCGCTGTGGCTGGACCGCCATCACCGCTGTTTCCCGATATACCGTTACCGGCTATGGTGCTGATAATTCCTAAGCTATCTACT
>Ga0206835_1027_pt1 | contig 63229 bp, 46 predicted proteins | sample Alteio_BWOrgCont_31_FD_152853 | JGI IMG/M metagenome (GOLD analysis project Ga0206835, IMG submission 152853) | Enriched cells from forest soil in Barre Woods Harvard Forest LTER site, Petersham, Massachusetts, United States -... | ecosystem: Environmental > Terrestrial > Soil > Temperate forest >...
GAATCCGCCCCCTGCGCTAGGAAGTCTTTTTTGGTGAGTAAGAGGTCGGAGGGGCACAATTTCTTCATATACGAACGAAAAAGTGCAGAATCGGCGGTGCCTTGAGGCAGGCCGGTGAACGCTTCCATCGTTTGCCGTTGGTCCTTACCCCAATGTTCAGTGCTCGATATCTGTTGCCAGATACCTACCGCCGTCCCCGGCTCACTATTGAAGATCAGTAGAGCTACACCGCCATGGCTCTTCTTCCGCTGAGCGCCTTGTTGTAATCGTCACTACCCACAGGATCGGCATGGCCAAAGACGGACAGCGGGCATGCTGGATGATCTTTCACGAGCTTTGACAAGTGCTTCAACTCGGCACGAATATCGGATGGGGTCGAAGCTGAATCGGCGGAAGAATCGACGTTAACAAACGAAGAATCGAATGCGAAACGGATGTCGTCGACGCGCCAGCAGGCGATTGGAATCAGCCTGAGAGTGAGGGTATTGAGTTGGTCTGTCGTAGTGGTGCCGACGAGGAACTGAAGTGGATCGGCGTCGGAATGTTCCCCGGCCACACCACCCTGAGAGGCATCGCGTATAGCGCCTTGGCGATTTCCACCCATGCAGGTCGCTCCGTCTCATTCATGCGTATTGATACTAGCCACCAGTGGTGCTCGAGTCGCGTTGCCACCGTTGCCGTGGATGCTGCGAAAAATCCTATCACGGGTTTCACTTTTGCAGCCAATAATCGTGGACTGTCGGGATAGTATTCAGCTGTTATTCCTTGCTCCGAGGATACGGAGCTGCCTTGTTCCGCGCTGCAGACATAGAATGAAAATTCCCTCGTGTTGCTTAGATGCTCGAGGTTATTTTCGTTTCAGAGCTTCCAGTTCATCCAGAGTGCGCGGCCAGTCCTTTCCGAGCAACCGGGAAAGACTGCGGTCCGCTAAGACCTTGCCGCCTGTCTGACATTGAGCACAGTAATTCGTTTCATTGTCGGCGTAGCGAATACGCTGTACTGGTTGACCGCAGCGTGGGCATGGCTGTCCGAAGCGTCCATGAACAGCCATCTCTTTCCGAAACGCTGTGACCTTCTCTGGAAAATCCTTACTCGCTTCTGAGCTAAGCTGGTCGATCCAGAGCTGTAACGTCTCTCGAGTCGAGTGGAACAGCCGCTCCCACTCCTCTTGCATCAGTTTATGTGTCTGCACGATCGGCGAGAGCCGAGCTGCGTGCAGAATCTCATCCGAATAAGCATTGCCGATCCCGCTCACAATGCGTGGATCGGTAAGTGCTCGTTTTAAAGTCCGATTCTCCGCCGTAAGTGCTCCACGAAAACTTTGGAGATCGACGTTAAAGACATCGACACCGCCGGGATCGATCGCTTGCATCTCTTCTTCGGTGCGGAACAAATGGAGCGAAGCACGATGCTTGGCGCCAGCTTCAGTAAGAACAAGCGAACCCTGCGGAAAGTCGAAGGCTGCAAGATTATTCCGGCAACCGAGTTTTGCACCGACCGGCCGCCAGTGAAGACGTCCAGCAATCATCAAGTGCAGTACTACCCAGATGCCATTATCGAATTCGACGGCGATCCGTTTACCAATTCTGCGTAATGAACGGACCGCATGTCCTTTAATCATCTCAATAGAAGGATGAACTGTCCGCAGAAGGAAGGGACTCGCCAGGCGGACTTTTACCACCGGCTCGCCGACGATACGTGTTTCGAGTGCGCCGATGTATGCCACGATGTCGGGTAGCTCCGGCATAGGTACCAGCTTGCATGGCATGGGCTAACATTTGCAATCCTAAAAACTGGTTGTGTCGACCTTGGCTCGAACTACCCTTTTGACATCTCGATCAGTTGAAGGAAATTTTATATATCGATCGCATGTGTCATGCCGCTGGAACCTATTCAGTCTGGATTCGTAAATAGATAGCAGAGATAAACTACCGGATCGGAGAAAGTGGATGACTTATGACGTGGTGATTGCCGGCGGAGGTCCAGTCGGTCTGTTTCTCGCCTGTGAACTGGGTTTGGCGGGGGTATCGGTGCTCGTGCTGGAACGAATGGACGATCCGCATTCCCCTCTGAAGGAGAGCTGGATGGGAATGCGCGGCCTGAACCTTCCTTCTGTTGAGGCCTTTTATCGGCGCGGGATGTTGAAGGATGTGCGCAAGTCATCGCTGGCCTGGATGGACACGATTGAAAAGCCGGGCATGAAACTGGATCCTCCGCCAACACCCGGTACCACATCATCTGGGCCGCGCTTTGCGGGTCACTTCGCGGGGATCATGCTCCAGGCGAACAAGATCGACCTCTCCGATCAAAAGTATCTTGTGCCAGGTCCTGGCACTACTGGCGGCCTGGTGAGCCTTGAAGGGATTGAGCTGCTGCTGGCGGAACGCGCAGAAAAGTTAGGCGTTGCTATAAAACGCGGCATTGCGGTCACAGATTTCACCCAGACGGAAGACTCTATAACGGTTCACACAGGCGACAAATCCTTTCAAGCGAAATGGCTGGTCGGTTGTGATGGTGGGAGAAGTACAGTGCGAAAGGTGGCTGAGTTTGAGTTTGCAGGCACCGATCCAGAATTCACCGGGTACACCGCTTCCGTCGAGATCGCCGACCCGGAAAAGCTGCGCCCTGGTTTCAACCTGACAAAGACGGGCATGTACATCTGTGGCCCCGGTCCAGGCCGGATTGGAATGGTTGACTTCGACGACGCCTCATTCGATCGCGCACAGACGATTACACTCGAATCCTTGCAGGCAGTTCTTCGGCGAGTTTCCGGCACTGACGTGACGTTGAAGGCGGTTCATGTCGCTTCGACGTTTACCGATCGTGCGCGTCAGGCCACCACATATCGCAAAGGTCGCGTGCTTCTGGCAGGTGATGCTGCACATATCCATTCTCCCCTTGGAGGACAGGGACTTAATACCGGACTTGGCGATGCAATGAATCTTGGTTGGAAGCTCGCTGCGACCATCAAAGGCTGGGCTCCTGACGGTTTGCTCGATACCTACACCAAGGAGCGTCATCCTGCAGGAGCCTGGGCTTTGGATTGGACACGTGCCCAGGTGGCCATCATGAGACCGGACCCGCACGCTCATGCGATAGCGAACGTTATCCGTGATCTCATCAATACACGCGAGGGAACATCTTATTTTGTTGAGAAAATATCCGGCGTCTCGTTGCGTTACGATCTTCCCGGAGATCATCCACTCATCGGACGCAGCGTTCCCGACTTCGAATTTGAGGATGGCACACGGCTCGGGATTCTTCTTGAGGATGGAATAGGCCTGCTGCTCGATCTTTCAGGCAAAGAAGAACTGGCCTCGCTGAAAGATAACTGGACAGGGCGAATGAAGTATGTGGCAGCCGCAGCGAAAGACGCGAAAGGCCTGGCTGCATTACTGGTGAGACCAGATGGCTTTGTTGTCTGGGCCACGGATGCGAACGCAGAGCCGGATTGGATCGCACTTGAAGAAACGCTGTCGCGATGGTTCGGGAAACCACTCCTCACTCCGGCATCCACAATCGATAACGCCAATCTCGTTTAGGTTCTCACAAGGTCCACGAAGCGCAGGCATGAGAATGTTCTGCCGATTCCGGGAGCCGTTTTGAAATCCTGAAGCAGATCGTGGCCGCTGATTCTCCATTGAGAAAGCGGGGAAGTATATCCGCGAAAAACAGCGGCCACTACTGGACAATCAGTGCGCGTTGCCCTGCTAGGTAGGTAATGGTTAAGAGGCTTTCTGTAGGGCTTCCGGCAACCACTTCTTGGCCTCTGCCGACTTCATCCAGTCTCCGGCCACTTGTTTCGTGGTGATGTTGAGACGGTTCCAGACATTAATCAGGGCAATATCGAGAACAAGCACAGCCAGCGCCTGCTCGTCATAGTGCCGCGCTGCCTCATTCCATACCTCGTCGGGTACTGGATCTGCCCGGTCGCTGAGCCGGGTTGCCGCTTCAGTGAGTGCCAGAGCCGCCCGTTCCGCATCGGTGAAGTAAGGGGCATCCCGCCACGCCGCGACCGCGAAAAGACGCTCGTCCGTCTCTCCCTCGTTCCTGCTCATGCGGGCGTGCATATCGAGGCATACACTGCATCCATTGATCTGGCTCGCACGCAGATGCATGAGACCGAGCGTCTTTGAAGGGACCGCTCCTTTCTTGGTTGCGGCTCCAAGAGCCATCAGGGCTTGCATTGCATCAGGAACGACTATCGCGGGGTTCTGCATTCTTGCTTGCATTGTGTTCTCCTTTGTCGCTATTGCCTGGATTTCAGGCGCAATCTTGACGGATATCCCAAAAGCCGATCTCCTTGTCACATCGACTCGGTTTCGCCCGTCACTACCATGACGGAACATGTCGAAGGAATGTGACGAATGATCGAGAAGGATTGGCTGGCACAACAGTTCGAGGAAAATAGAGGACACCTGCGAGGGGTCGCATACCGGATGCTTGGCTCTTTGAGCGAAGCAGAGGACGCCGTGCAGGAGTCATGGCTTCGGCTCAGTCGCTCAGACTCAGCCAGTATCGATAATCTCGGTGGATGGCTGACGACAGTAGTCGGTCGAGTGTGTCTCGATATGCTGCGCTCCCGAAACTCGCGCCGCGAAGACTCACTCAATGATCAGAAGTCTGAGCCGGTCACCTCAAATAAAGATAAGTTCGATCCCGAACAGGAGGCTCTGCTGGCCGACTCCGTCGGACTTGCGCTGCTTGTTGTGCTTGACAGGCTCAATCCTGCCGAACGTCTCGCTTTCGTCCTGCATGATCTCTTCGATCTATCCTTTGACGAGATTGCCCAGATCGTCGGACGTACGCCCGCAGCGACGAGACAACTCGCGAGTCGGGCCCGTCGCCAGGTTCGTGGCGTAGCTATTGCGCCTGAAGCCGATCTTGCTCAGCAGCGAGAGGTTGTTACTAATTTTTTGGCGGCCTTACGAAAGGGGGATTTCGAAGGGCTTGTCGCAGTGCTCGATCCGGACTTGGTGGTCCGCATCGACAAGAGCGCTTTGCCATCTGGCGCACCGGCCGAGGTACATGGCGCACGGAACTGGGCCGGGCAGGCGATTACGTTCTCGCGAAATGCTCGGTTTGTCCAACCTGCCCTTGTAGACGGAGCGGTGGGCATCGTTCTTGCGCCGCAGGGACGATTGTTACGGGCACTACGATTCACAATTACAAATGGCAAGATTGCCAGGATCGATATCGTAGCCGATCCCAAGCGCCTCCATCAGTTAGACTTGGCCGTTCTGGACAATCCACTGACTGGTTGAGGGCCGGATGCGCGGATGCTTCGTCGAGTAACCCGAAAAATGGACATCGTGCTGATCATATCTCAGCGCGATGCCCTTCCGTTATGAGGCCAACGATCTGCCGGTCTACGGGGACTTCTACCTGTTTTCGATCCGAAAGCTACGCGTCTCAGTTCCCTCGATCGTTTTTGGGCTATTCTTTCCTCAAATCAATCTAGGAAGATTCGCCGATTCGGGCAACAGAAGCTTGGAGGTGATCATGTGGCAGCCGATGGGTCCATTCAACCCCCTAGCCGGGCCGACCTCGAAGCGGTCTCCACATAGAGAGGGAGCCGCGCAACATTTTGTAGGCTGTTCTCCCTCAGCACTGTATCGAACACTGCTGATTTTGCTCTCTGTCGGATCGCTCACGGTTGCGGGTTGCAGCCGAAAGCAGACTCCCATCACGCCGGAGCAGGCACCCAAAGAGGAAGCCTCGGATCTTCTGGTTCCCAGTGAAAATGCCGCGACGGCTGGCTCAAACCATGGTGCATTGGTGTTGCCCACAGCCTTTGGAAAGCGCACAGGCGATCTGGACGAGATGGTAAAGCAGCGCAGCATTCGTGCGCTGGTCATCGTCAATCCAATTGGATTCTTCTATCGAGCTGGACGGCCACAAGGAGCCCAGTATGAAGCTCTCCAGGAGTTCGAGAAGTTCGTCAACCAAAAAGTGAAGGCCGGCAAGTTGCCTGTGAAGGTCGTCTTCCTTCCGATGCGGCCAGACCAGCTTGAGGCCGCCCTGACTCAGGGACTGGGCGACATCATTGCACAGGGAATCGTAATCACGCCGGAGCGTGAGCAGCGGGCTGCTTTTTCCATCCCCATTCAGAAAGATGTTTCGCAGGTTGTGGTAACTGGTTCGGCATTGGCCAGTGTATCTAGTTTCGATGATCTTGCAGGCAAGGCAATCTACGTCAATCCACTCACCGTTTACTATGACAACCTCAAGAAAGTGAGCGAGGCACAACAGAAAGCTGGCAAACAGCCGCTGATGATTAAGGCTGCTGACAATAACCTGTTTGACGATGATCTAATCGAAATGGTCAACGCGGGTTTGATTCCGGCAACGGTGACACGCAGTGGAAGAGCCAATCTGTGGGCGCAGGTACTGCCAAATATCAAACCTCATCCCGAGTTGGTGGTGGCCAGCGGAAACGACATAGGCTGGGTGATGCGTAAGAATAATCCACAGCTGAAGCAGCTGGTCGATGAGTTTGTTGAGACCCACGCGGTGGGAACATCCTTCGGCAATACGCTCCTGCGCCGCTACCTGCAGAACACGAAGTGGATCAAAAACTCAACTTCAGCCGAAGAGATACAGAAGTTCAATGCCTATGTCGAATTCTTCAAGAAGTACGCCGCTGAATATAACTTTGATTACCTCATGCTGGCAGCACAGGGCTATCAGGAGTCGCTGCTCGATCAGAGCAAGAAGAGTCACGTCGGCGCCATGGGAATCATGCAGGTCATGCCGAGACTTGCGGCTGCCAATCCTATCGACGTTCCAAATGTCGGCACAGCTGACGGAAACATTCACGCGGGAACAAAGATGCTACGCAACATTGCAGATACTTATTTTAATGATCCCGGAATTGATCCACTGAACAAAACACTCTTCACATTCGCCAGCTACAACGCTGGGCCCAATCGGATTGTGTATCTTCGCAAGAAAGCACAGGATGACGGGCTTGATCCGGACAAGTGGTTTGGCAATGTCGAACTGGAAGTGGCTAAGGATGTCGGGCAGGAAACCGTTACTTATGTCAGCAATATCTATAAGTATTACGTCGCCTACAAGTTGACTTTGGAAGAAAAGCAACAAAAAACCAATGTACCGGCAAGCAAGTAATCAGCTGAGGATGTTTTCCTGGAGTGGGGTTTAATGCTGATTCCGGAGCCCAAAACAACCGTAAACTGTTTAGATTGTTTTGGTTGCGGGGGCTGGATTTGAACCGGCGATCTTTGGGTTACGAGTGTAACAAAGATTGGTAATTCAACAACTTACAAGGGACGGATGACGCCCTATATCCTTGTAAGGAATCCTCGGGAACTCTTAATGTTCCCGAGTTGTTCCTTCGTTTTTCGTGATGAAACGAAGCGATAAGGTTAGGTCGATATATAAGAAAACTTTTCCTAGCCTTTATGCCCAGGAGTTTGCTAGTTGACGCGCATGCGCCATTACCACCAGCGCGTCGAATTCCTGTACCAGTATTCTTCGTTTCGGGTTCACAGCTAGAACCGCGGATCACTTGCGAGAAGCCGACTTTGCGTTACTAATCCATTTGCCGTCTAATCTATTGACCAAGTTGGGTCACTCGGGCAAAGTCGGTCAAGCGTTGAGCCGTAGGACCCACCTCACCCCCGGGTGCGATAATCTCGGTAACGAATTCTCCTGGAACGTATGAAGCGCCACGTGCTCATGTACGGGTTGATCGGTGGAATCCTGATTGCACTGCTCAGGTGGACCGAGTATCAGTTCCTGGTAGTCGAACATTCGATCGAAATCTACGGCGGACTGATCGCGGCGACCTTTGCCCTTCTTGGCATCTGGCTTGGCCTCAAGCTAACCGGAAAACGGCAGACAATTGTTGTGAAGGAGATCCCTGTCCTTGGCGGGGGACCGTTCATCCCGGACGAAAGAAAACGCGAGGACCTCCATATCACTCGCCGCGAGCTTGAGATCCTTGAACTAATAGCCCGAGGCCTGAGCAACCGCGAGATCGCCGACAAGCTTTTTGTGAGCGAGAACACGGTTAAGACCCATTCCAGCCGTGTTTTCGACAAACTGGGGGCTAGACGAAGGACGCAAGCGGTGCAGCTCGGCAAGCAATTCGGCCTTCTCCCCTGATTTACTCGTGCACAAGCACTACTCGCGCTAAAACTACTCCACTAAACGAATGATTTTTCTCTCCGCTGCCAGAATCACCCGAAAGGATGACGACAAAGACCCCGCCTGATGCGGTATGTTGAGCCGCTCAACAAGGAGCGAAAACATGAAGTCCATGAAAAAAGGAGCGAACATGAAGTCTATAAATTGGGCGAAGGTTCTTGCAGGTGTCCTGTCGATCGGCTTGCTTTCGAGCACTGTGGCAATTCAAGTGGTGGCCCAGGAACTTCCTAAGGTCTACGATGCTTCTATGCCCCGCGAGCAGCAGATCGCACTAGCAGAGAGTGCAGCCCCGGCCGAGGTATCGAGTAAGGCCACGGTTTATGTTCTGGGCTCCAAAGGCTACGAGAAAGCGCGCGAAGGCACCAACGGCTTCAGCTGCGTTGTTACCCGGCATTTCGTAAAGCCCACAGAAACGACGATTGAGCCGCAGTGCTTCGACGCCGAAGGCAGCCGCACTCTCCTGCCTGTCTACCTGCACGGTGAAGAGCTGCGCACAAACGGCAAGTCCGAGGCCGAGATCAAGGCAGACGTTGCCAGCGGATATAAGGAAGGCCGCTACCAGTATCCCAGCAAACCGGGATTCCTCTACATGATGTCGAGCCAGAACCGCCTGAGCGCCATCCCTGACCACGGCACTGGCATTTTCCCCCCGCACTTGATGTTTTATGCGCCGAACATGACCACCAAAGACATCGGGTTCGACGCCCAACCGAAGCTCGATTATCTGGGGATGACGCACCCCGGAGCGGGGGATAACCTTATCGTGGTAATTCCAATGGCATCGACGCCGCCCGCTAGTTCGTCTGGTCGCTGAGATCGTATGTGCATGAGGCTGGCATCATACGTGGAAAAGGTCAATATCAGATAAAAGACATTACGAGAATATGAGAAAGATCATAGTCACCTTCGGGCTGATTTCTGGCGCTCTTTCTTCGCTGGTGATGATTGCGCTGGTGACGTTCGGCAACAGGATTGGCTTCGACCGGGGCGCGGTCATCGGCAACGCGTCCATTGTGCTCTCGTTCTTGATGGTGTTTTTCGGCATCCAAACCTACCGCGACAACATTGGCAATGGCCAGATTACCTTCTTGAAGGCTTTTGCCGTCGGCCTCTCCATTACTCTGATTTCATGCATTTTCTATGTCGTGACGTGGGAAATTCTCTACTACAACTTTCTGCCTGGTTTCTGGGACAAATATGGCGCTCATTTGGTTGAGAAGCTCACGGCCTCGGGCGCGAGCCCGGCAGCCGTCGAGGCAAAACTTCAGCAGGTGAGAAAATACAAAGAGCTGTACAAAAACCCACTCTTCAACGCAGCGCTGACGTTCATTGATCCCTTTCCGATTGGGCTCGTCATCACGCTCATCTCCGCGTTGGTCCTGCGGCGAGGGCCGCAATCGCAACCCGAACAATCGCCTTGGCCGGCATCCTGAAGCCGTTCCGGGGCCGCCTCCATCCTAGGCCCTCGCTCAGTTGAACGAACTTGGAACTACAGTGGGAACGCGATACTGCGCAGGATGAAGTCGCCACAGCTTCACGCGAGCTTCGCCGTGACCTTGCAACCCTTACCAAGTTCGTAGCTGAACAAGAGGAAGGACGGGAGATGCCGTTAGGTCGATACTTGGCAGGGTTGGCAGCTGAGCTGCAGAAGACTTGTGGGCAATTGTTTAACCGCCGCGGCCAACGCACGAGACCAATGCTGATGCAGTCATACTTGATCAAATTCTGGCGGCTGTCGACCGCGTAGCCGCACAAGACGCGGCGTCACAACTTGCTCGCCAAGAGCGCCAGCGCAACATCGCCGAACGCGACAAACTCGATGAATTCCGCTTATTGCCCGAACCGTCAACTGTCGATATCAGGGCAGCACACTCATTGAGCTCAATTCTGATTAGTCCTGATAAACGCGCTTCGGTTTACCAAGGCTCTCAATGAGCGATAAATCGCCAACCCACTCATCGGCAAATGAGATCAAGGCAAGTTGCCGAATTGTCCGCTTGAACGGAATTATGAAATGAAGATCCAAACCGCAGCTGAGACCTGATTAGGGATGTTCTACGCGCCTTGATGGGCACATTAGTGATTTCTCGTCAATCGAGAAAGGTCCGCAATGGGTTATTTGTCCGGTAAGCGGTTATTCGTCCATTTGGAAGGACGATTAGTAAACACAAGACTTATCGGGACTGACAGGTCGACGAGACGGCCTATAGCTAGCGTCCTCGACGCTGCGATTTTCAGAAGTAGTGGCGGATAGCCGGAAGTTGTGAGAATTTAACAGTTCATTCAGAACTGTTTGCTTTACTCCTCACTGAAGACAATGCGAACCTGAGATGTGACTGACGCGGCTACAGCCAATCCAATATCGCCGCCTCAACACTGAACTGTGCAGCAGAGTACCTGGACAGCCAATATCCTTAGCCCTTGAGGAACGCCAACAGATCCGCATTGATCTTCTCCGCGTGCGTCGTGGGCATGCCGTGCGGGAAGTTCTTGTACGTTATCAGGGTTCCGTTCCTCAACAGCTTCGCGGACAGCGGCGCCGCGGCGACATAGGGAACGATCTGGTCGTCTTCGCTATGCATCACCAGCACAGGAACACTGATCTTCTTCAGGTCTTCCGTGAAATCGGTTTGGGAGAAGGCTACGATGCCGTCATAATGCGCCTTGGCACCCCCATCATGCCTTGGCGCCACCAATTTTGGATAAAGGCCTCCGAGGCTTTCGCGCCCGGCCGGTTGTAGCCATAGAAAGGTCCGGCTGGCACGTCGCGATAGAACTGTGAGCGATTGGCTGCGAGTTGCGCCTGCAGATCATCAAACGCGGACTTGGGTAGGCCAAGCGGGTTGGCCGCTGTCTTCACCATCAGCGGCGGCACTGCGCTGATCAAGGCAGCCTTAGCGACGCCCCTTTCGCCATGACGAGCCAGATAGTGCGTTACCTCACCGCCGCCGGTTGAATGGCCAACATGGATAACATCTTTCAGGTTGAGATGAGCCATAAGAGCGGCCAGGTCGTCAGCGTAATGGTCCATATCGTGGCCGTCGCCAGTCTGAGTAGAGCGTTCATGGCCACGGCGGTCATGGGCGATCACGCGATAGCCATGATGCAGGAAGAACAGCATCTGCGCGTCCCAATCATCGGCCGAAAGCGGCCAGCCATGGCTGAACACAATCGGCTGACCTTTACCCCAGTCTTTGTAGTAGATCGTGATGCCATCCTTTTGTCGTGATCGTGTCCATCTTCTCCTCCTGGCTGTGGCATTTGCTTCGAACTGGGCACCCGCTGTTCGCGGCAGCAGAGACAGGCTTCTTTCTGCGATGCGCACTTCGGCTTCCGTCTCCTGCCGCAGTGCACCGCGGCACTTGAATTAAACCTACCCGCGGGGATACTTCCCGGAAGCGCTAGCATGCTTATATCAATTGCGCGAACCCGATGCCAGAGGTCCCATATGACATTTTCAGAGGTAAAACAGACAGTCGACCCAACCAGGATCGGCGCTGAAATCGGCATACTGGTGTATCCAAACTCACAGGCCGCAGCCGTTTATGGACTAACGGACCTGTTTTGCGCCGCGAATGCCATTCACTGCGCGCGGGGCGGGTCGTCTTGCAGCGAGATTTAGGTCAGCCACTAGAAGCTTAATGAAGACTCGCGTCGTATCCGGCGAATCTACACCACGCACCCCGACCGCACCCAAAAGCTCGCGGTTGTCATTCTTCCGCCGAGCATGGGGTTCCCAGCGGCAGTAATCCTAAAAGGGAGCGACTTTGCCGTTGGCTGAAAGCGAGGTACGCCGATGGTACAGCACTCTGTTCAGTGTGCGCGGGAGTCTTTCTTCTAGCGGAAACAGGTTTGTTGGATGGGAGAACAGCTACGACACATTGGTCTCACGCAGAAGAAATGGAACGCCGATTTCCGAAAATCAAGATTGAGACACAAAAGCTGCTCATCGACCATGGTGACCTTTTCACGACCGGGGGAGTTATGGCGTGGCTCGATCTGGGCCTTCGATGGATTGAGAAGCTGATGAGCCCAACGGTGATGCTGGGGGCGGCACGCTTCTTCGTTATAGACCCGCCGCGTAGCGAGCAGCGCCTGTATGCTATTTTCTCTCCGGACCTGCTTCACGGTGACGCCAAAATTCTGCAGCTTCAGCACTGGATCCACACAAATTACTCCGAAGAGCTGTGCGTTGCGATGATGGCCAGGTTTGCCGCGATGGGAGAGCGCACTCTGCTTCGTAGGTTCCATCGGGCAACCGGTCTAAAGCCGAGCGAATACTTCCAGAATGTTCGAGTAAGCAGGACACAAGAGGCGCTTGAGTTTTCAACTCATACCGTAGAAGAGATCACCACCATGGTCGGATACCGGGACAACAGTGCATTTCGTCATATGTTCAAGAAAGTTGTAGGGTTGACCCCGACAGAGTATCGGAGTCGCTTCGGACTTGTAGGGACGCATCGTAGGTAGATGCGCGAGAAAATTCCAAAGCTGGTGCCGTAATTGTTCCGGCGAGATAGCCATTTCCCAGAGGGCTGTAGGAAAGGAAAGACTAAAAAAATCACATCCGTCTGTTGAACTACCATGTGCTGTTGTGGATTTCGTCAATGGAGGACTTCATGAAAGCAGCTTGGTACGAAAAGCAGGGACCCGCGCGGGAGGTTCTCACCGTCGGCGAAATGCCGGATCCGGCTCCGGGACCGGGCGAACTTCGCATTCGCATCGCCACCTCGGGAATCAACCCAGGGGACATCAGGAAGCGTCAGGACGACTTTGGAGTTGGTATGCCGTATCCTCGCGTCATCCCGCACAGCGATGGCGCCGGACAAGTAGATCTGGTGGGCGACGGTGTTTCTCGGGATTGGTTGGGGAAATCAGTATGGTGCTATGGCGCCCAATCCTATCGCCCGTTTGGCACTGCCGCTGAATTCACAGTCGTCCCCGCAGCGCAAGCCGTTCCCCTACCCGCAAACGTGACCATGGAGCAAGGCGCATGCCTCGGCATTCCCGGCATCACCGGTCATCGCGCCGTGTTCGTGGCCGGGCCCGTCCGCGGACGCACCGTGCTTGTCCAAGGAGCTGCAGGATCCGTGGGGTTATGTGCGGTCCAGTTGGCGCGTCACGGCGGGGCTCATGTGATTGGCACAATCCGTACACCGGCAGAGGAGCAAACAGCGAAACAGGCAGGCGCGCACGAGGTTCTGCCCAACGATGCGGAACTGCCCGCGCGTGTGAAGGCCCTCGCCCCTCAAGGGATCGACCATATTGTTGAAGTCGCATTTGGGGCAAATATAGAGCGTGATGTTGAACTCTTGACAATGGATGGATCCATCGCGACCTATGCCACGAATGCAGCGACTCCGGCGATTCCCTTTTGGCAGATGGTATTCAAGAACATCCACCTCTTTTTTCTGGGCAGCGATGACTTTACTCCGCAAGCGAAGACCGCCGCAGCACGCGACATCAACGCCGCGCTGGAGGCTGGCTGGTCGGGCTTCGCGATAGGCGAACGGATTCCTCTATCGGAGATCGTTCGGGCTCATGAGCTTGCCGAGCACCCGCAGCATCCAGGACGAGTTGTGGTCACGCTCTAAAAATTGCAACCCTCGCCGATGGCTTTCTCGTTCTCACACCAAAGGGCGTCATCGAGGATTTTGTACCCGGCCTTGCGTAGGGTTGCGTCGCTTCGTGCCGCTTTCCCAGACTCCCCGCAGATTCACCTTTGTCTAGTGCGAACGCGGCGACATAAACCAGGCCCACGACTTTGGGTTCGTTGCCGGGTTTGGTAATGAGTGCACCACCATAGGAATGCCTTATCAGAAGAACGGGTCGGCGATTTGGACACTTGCCGGCTATGCCGCAACTTGCCGAAGACACAGATCGATCTGAATAGGTCAATGAGCGCGTTGGCCTGAAGGCAACAGTCGAGATCGAAATTGGTCAACGGAAATCGACTTCCTGGTACTTATGCGATCAATAGATCCACAAATGCGTGGGACGGCTCCATCTCAGGCATTAAACAGCTTCCAGCGCCCTTCGAGACGACTTCGACTGCTCCATCGATCACTCTGATGGCGGTCTGATCGTCAATTGCATACGACGGCACGGGAATCGTGGCGGCCAATGTCTCCAGGTTAGAAAAAGAATTCTCCGGGAACCACTCGTGATCTAGATGCGGATGCAGCGCAATGTCAACTAGTCGGCATCGCCCATGACCATTCTCCTAGGAGCTTTACTAGTTTTGACATACTATTTTCTACATAGTATTGTGAGGCGCATGACAAAGAAGTCCGAATACCGCGATCTCTTCCCCGGCGCGCTGGAACTGATGATCCTCAAGAGCCTGAGTTGGAGGCCGATGCATGGCTATGCGCTCGCTCAGCGGCTTAAGGATATTTCGGAGGATTATCTCCAGATTGAGGAAGGATCTTTGTATCCCGCGCTGCAACGGCTGCTACAGGCCGGCTGGCTGAAAACAGAAATAGGCCTATCGGCCAGAAACCGTCCTGTGCGGATTTTCAAAGTGACCGAGGCAGGCGAAAAACATCTAGAGCAGGAAATTTCGAGCGTCGAGAAGATGTTCGCTGGAATCACCCGCGTACTGACACTAGCAGGACAGTAGGGGGCTTCATGGGCTGGCTTCGACAATTGTTATCTCGCCGCCGTCGTTACGATGAGCTTTCTGAGTCTATCCGCGAGCACCTCGATGAAAAGGTCGCCGACCTGATGGACCACGGCATGACGCGGGAACACGCAGAGCGAGCTGCCCGCTGCGAGTTCGGGAACGTCACGCGAATCGAGGAGCAGAGCCGTGAAGTCTGGCAGTGGCCAACGCTGCAGTCCCTCTGGGCAGACTTGAACTACACCTTTCGTCAGATCCTTAAGAATCCCGGATTCTCCGTTGTCGCCATCTTGTCTCTCGCATTAGGCATTGGCGCAACAACCTCGATGTTCAGTCTCATCTATGCCGTGCTACTGCATCCCGTGCCTTATGCGGATTGGCAGCGTCTTGCCTATCCCATCATGCTGAACGACGATCAGCCCAGTTCACCCGAGCGATGGTTCAGCGTTACCTGGTCGCAATACCAGGAGCTTCTCAAAGCCAGTTCGCTTGAAGACGCTGTCGGCGATGACAGCAGAAACTCCGAGATCACCGGCAATGGCATCCCAGAAGACGTGACGCTCTCCTATGTCACCGAAAACATCGGCAGCTTTCTTCGCGTTCCCGCTATGCTTGGCCGCAACATCCAGCCATCTGACGCGGAAGCCGCCAGGCAGAGTGCACCCATAGTTCTTAGCTATTCATTCTGGATGCGCTATTACAACGGCGATAACAGCGTCCTCGGTCGCGTTCTCGAGGTCGATCACAAGGCTTACGCCATAGTCGGAGTCATGCCGAAGGATTACACCTGGGAGCCCGACCTATATGTTCCGATGTCGCTCTTGCCCACACGCGAACGCAATGTCCTACCCATCATGAAGCTTAGACCTGGCGTTAGCCTGGCTGCCGCCAACGCTGAAATCGACGCGCTCATCCATCAGTTCGCCAAGGAGACTCCGCAGTACTTCCCGAGCCGCTTTCGCCTCCATATAGAGCACATCACCGATCGCATTGTTACCAGCATCGGCCAGGCACTGCTCCTGCTCTTTTTCGCTGTGGTCATGTTGCTCGTCATCGCCTGCGCCAATTGCTCCATCCTTCTCCTCGCGCGCGGACTGAGCCGGCAGAGCGAGTTCGCCATACGTGCCGCACTCGGAGCCAGCCGCTTGCGCATCATCCGTCAGCTGCTCGTCGAAGCTCTGGTCCTAGCCATCGCTGGCTCGCTGCTCGGCGTTGGCCTCGCCTATTACATGGCCGAGCTCATGTACTCGCTCTTTCCTGACGTCTTCATGCACGAGTCGGTCATACGCATCAATCTGCCCATCCTCGCCTTCTCAATCGCTCTGGCCGTGGCCAGCGGACTCTTGTTCGGCCTCCTGCCCTCGTTTCGCATGTCACGCCCAGACGTTTCGCAGATACCCAAAGCCGTCGGGCGCAAGGTGGCGGGATACAGCGGTCAGGCCCGCTCGCTCGGCACGCTCATCGCCGCCCAGATCGCGCTCACCACTGTGCTGATGGGCGCCGCTGGATCTGCCATCGGCGGCTTTCTGCAGATGACGCATCGCAACTTCGGATACGATCCATCCGGCGTCATGTCTGTTCCCATTCCGCTCCATCACAACAGCTATCTCACACGTGAAAGCCGCGCCGCATATTTTGAAGCCTTGCGCCAAAAGATTTCCACCGTACCTGGAGTCACCGAGGTCGCCGTCTCCTCCAACGCCACACCACCCAATAACGGAAACAATCTCGCCTTTGAAATCCTGGGCGTGCCCTTCGCGCAGCGTCAATTTCTCCGGGCCAACTTCGTTGGCTCGAAATACTTCTCTGCGCTCCACGTTGCTCTTCTGAACGGGCGCGTCTGGGACGAATCTGAAATTACCCGCGGCGCGGCCGTCGCTGTCATCAATCAAACCCTCGCCCGTCGATACTTCCCAAATGGTGATGCAATCAATCGGCAGATTCGCACGCCCACACTTACCCTCCAAATCGGTGACCCGGGACAACTTGTTGGTATCCCCGACACCAACGGCTGGCTCCAGATCATCGGAGTCGTCGCCGACTCTGTCAACGATGGCGTCGATAAACCCGTGCGCCCTGCGCTCTACATTCCTTACTCGCGCTTTATGTGGATGAACACCCAGTTCCTCGTCCGCACGCAAGGCCCGCCGTTAGCCGCGCTCCATTCTGTCCGCGTCGCTATTCAGTCCGTCAACCCCGACCAACAGGCCGCTCGCAACGTCGATGATCTCAAAGTCTGGATTTATCACCAACCCGAGTTCCAGCAGCAGCGGCTCTTCTCCATTCTCTTCGGAGTTTTTTCAGCCCTGGCCCTGACCCTCGCGCTTGTCGGACTGTGCAGCGTCGTCTCTTACAGCACCGCCCAGCGTACCAACGAGTTCGGAATCCGCATGGCCCTCGGTGCGCAGCGTACCCACGTCCTCTGGCTCGTCTTCCGCAACATCGGCATTACTGTCGCGTGCGGCCTCGCGACCGGACTGATTACGTACATCTCACTACATAAGCTCCTCATCCGCTGGACACACAATAGTTTCTCGAGCCCGCTCATCCTCCTCCCCGTCGCAGCCCTTTTCATCGCGTGTGCCGGCTCGGCCAGCATTCTCCCTGCCCTGCGCGCCGCATCCATCGACCCCATGCAAGCCCTCCGCGCCGAATGAAGTTTTTGTCAGCTGGAAATCGCCATTCAATCGTGTGATCATCTCGTCGATGCCAGCAATGAAGGATTGACCAGCCTCGGTGGGCTCTACAAGTGTTGATCCCGATGGAAGATCTCAAATCCAATCTCTTCTTCAAACTCTCGGATCTGCCGGCTCATCGAGGGTTGAGAGATGTGGAGGCGCTCGGCAGCTTTGCGGAAATGTAACTCAGCGCGACAGCCAGGACAAATTGCAATTTACGGAGCGGAGGAGAGACGCTCATAAAATATGACCGGATGCCGATTGACTTTGCGCGTTTCTTCACTTCAGTCCTAAATCAGCGAGCAGCTTTGGATTCTCTTCATCCGTGGCGAGTAAGTTATGGCAAAGAGCACAATCATTATCGATGGTCTTGCCCTCTTTAGTAGAGTGGCTTCCGTCGTGGCAACGGAAACATCCGGGATAATCGTTGTGTCCCAGGTTATTCGGATATGTTCCCCAGGTGACCTTCATGAAAGGAAACACATTCTCGCCATAAATCGCGCTAAGGGCCTTCGAGGCGTCTTCAATCTGGGAGCGATTCTTGCTGAAGATGTCTGGATAATTGGTCCGGTAGAAGTCCTCCAGGCCGGCCGTGATCTTTGATTCCGCATCTGCCTGCGATGCGTACTCCGCTTTAATGAGCACAAGACCCTGCTTGCGTATGAAAGGTAAAGAAGTGTTCAGTCGACCGTGGACCATCGCCTTGTTCAACGCGCCCTCTGGTGTATCAAACGAATGCGCCGGACGGCTGTGACAATCAATGCAATCCATCACACGTTTTTGGCCTGTTGCAGGTGTCTTTGCATCGGACGACAAATACTCCACAGTGGAGCCGTCATCATTTACCTTTGCTACCCAGGGGATGGTCTTATTTGTGCTGTCTGTCGCGATGAATTCGATATGGCCAAGATGAGCGCCATGGATTCCGCTCAATCTGCCCGACAAGTCCCGGCCTCCAACATGAAGCAGCACGAGAGAATATGTGACTGAGTTCTTTTCATCATCGCCGTAAGAGGTCTTCACGACGAGCTTGTCGCCGATGAGCTTGTTCGGATTGTGGCAGTGCAAACAGCTTTCTTCCGCGGCGGGCACTTTGCCCCCAGCAGCGATAGGCCGGGAATAGTTGCCGAAGACTACAGCCATTAGTTGTCTCGTTCCGTTCAGTTTGGCATGCACATAACCACCCAACCCTGAAGTAACATGGCATTCGGTACAGGCTACGTTGGCATGAGGAGCGATATGATAGGCATTCCATTGTGGCGCCATGACATGACAGGCCTGACCGCAGAACGATGGCTTGTCCATCTGCGCAACCCCTCGATAGCTTGCGGCGCCTACGATAACAAAATTGATAAATGTGGCCAGAGCAACATAGCCTAGAAAACGACGAAAAACAGGATTATTGAGGTCAACCTTCGGATATTCACCTGGAAGCTGACCTATCTTCGTTAGCTGTCTCCTCTTCCACCATATGCCTATTGGAATCAGAACCAGCCCAAGGATAAAAAGAGCCGGCAGGCAAAGGTCGAAGATAATCCCGACATACGGGTTGGTTGATCCGCCGTGGCCAACCACATCCACAACCCAGAATCCGATCAGAGTCAGAGCAGACGCAGTGGTAAGTCCGACCCCGATCAGACTTACGGAGTTGTGCGCAAAAAAGACCAACGGCCGAAGCCGATTCTCACTCATTGAATCGTCCGAATAAATTCGTTCGTGACTCCGGTTGCTTCACTTTCCCTGCAGTGTACGGATATGTGCAACCACAGCCTTGATCTGATCGTCTGTAAGCTTGCCAGCATAGGCTGGCATCTTGCCACGCCCATCCCTTGTGACCTGGATGAGATCGTCGTCTGACATCTTCACGACTTCCGGAGAGTTAAACGGCCGTACCTTCATGGATTTGCCCGCGGGCGTGTTACCGCTACCGTCAGCAGCATGGCAGGACTGGCATTTGGACTTGTAGATATCTGCACCGGGGCTCTGAGCAAAACTCGTGCTGCTGATAGCAAGCAGGCTCATGATACAAACCAGAGTAATTTGTTTCAGCATAGTTAGTCGTCCTCCTGATAAGCAGTTGAATCATAGCGCAAGCTATACCTCTTAGAAGGAATAATTTACGCTCAGCGTGTAGACATTTCCCCGAAAACTTCGCGGCAATGTTGGCCCGATAGGTGTTCCCTCACCATATCCGTAATAGTTGTAGTCTCCCTTCCATGTCCAGTTGGGCCAGATCTGCACAGCCACACTCCCATAGGGTGACTGGAACTGCGACTGCAGAGAGCCCGGCACCTGTCGGACATTGATCATTTCGGAATTGCCGTTCACCGCGCTCATGCGATATCCGGCATCGAAGTGAACAATCTTTACTGGCGCGAATGTAAACCCAATAGAGCCGAACTGTGTCGGCGCGTTGTAGTAGCCGTTGGTTTGGTACGGTGTACCTTCTGAGACGCAGACCGGCTGCGCAGGCAAAGCCTGAGGCGGCGGTGGAGTGGACGGGAAGCACTCGATCGTCGAGGAAAATACACTGTTATAGCCGTAGTTCAAATTCATTGACCATTTCTCACTTGGAACAATCGATGCGCCGAAGGAAAAATCCCGATTGTGTTCGAGATGATTCACAGTTTGAACATTATTGCGAGCCTCGTAGATGTTCACGGCTCCGGAAACGGAGAGCCACGGATGCGGTTGATAGGTGCTGCGGACAACATAGTGCTGACTCTGCCGAGGGCTGATGCGGGTAAACGCCCTGTCTGCATACATGCCGTCAAAGTTGACGTTAACGCGCAACGATGGGGCAGGTCGAAGGGCTGCGCCAAATAACCCCCAATTTTCATGGATCGGGATGAAGTCTCCTCCAGAATCCGTAATGGTGCGGCTTCGATACCGATAGCCAACCGAGATCCGTGCTTTCGATGTTGCGTCCCACGCCATAACAAATGTGTTGGCCTTCGTCTCCTGGTTGAGTGCCTGGTGATCGGTCGTGGTTGATGTCGTCGAGGCTCCTGGAGGCAGCAGCGTCGACGTTCCGGCATAATCTGTCTCAGTGAACATGTTGGTACCCGGTATGCGGAAATACCAGAAAGTGAAAAGGTCTGACACAGAGACCTTGGGAGTGATCTGCCAGACTGCCGCGATGTCTCCATTGACATTCACACGCCGCGCCTCGGCAGAGCCGGTGATGATGGTCTGGCGCACAGCGGACTTCGAGTTCAGACCGTTGAAATTTTCATAGTAGTTGTCGAGATTGCTGGTTGAACCGTTATAGAGCAAACGCCCATTCAGCGTAAAGTTATGAATTGCCGAGGTCTGGAAGCGGACCTGCTCGGTTGGGAAAAGAGTCCGAGTTGGCGCGGAACGTGTATATCCCAGAAAAGCGTTGCAGGTTGGACTCACAGTTCCGTCAGGATTAAATGGGGAGGAACACGGAGTACCCCACACCGAAGATTGATTGATTCCAAGCGAGACCGGTGTGCCATTCGGCAGCACATAATTCAAACCCGCAAGAGCCCAGCTCGTGTTGCCCTTGTAGTGAGTAAAGAACTGATCGTAACTGAAAGTCGTCCTGGGGTCCGGCTTCCAATCCACGCCCCCAATCCATGTGTCCGTTGAATTACGCCAGTTTTGGTAAAGCAGCGCATCGGTGCTCACATGCACCGTGCTATACGAAGGCCCTTGATTAATGTTGTGGTTATATCCAAAGCGAACGTTGACCTTTGATAGCGGAGCAAGAGTAAGGTTGAGATCGGTAAGCCGTCGCGCGGTGTTAAAAAGGTGCGGCGAACTGAGAACCGGAACAAAAGGATCCGAGTTTGACGGAATCAACGGATTCGCCAGCAGATTGTAATCGAAATATTGACGATATCGGCGATAGCTTCCGCGGAAGTCATATATTCGGCCTTTCGACATGTTCATATACGTGACGTTAATCGGGTCACCACCATAACCGAAGCTGGTGGATGAGAGCTGATCGAAGAAGACCGCGTGCGCCGGATCGACGGCACGCATCGTGAGTGATTGATCGAGAATGCGCGGCCCGGATTGCATGTTGATCAGCGTAGCGTACATCGGGTCGCTGCCGGAGTGCTCCACAATATGACCGCCGAGATCAATCGACTGATGGATCACGTAACCACCTATGATTGTTTCTTTTGGAGGCGATGGCTGTGGAGGCTCCTGTGCAGGTGGAGGCTGCTGCTGTGCAGGTGGAGGCTGCTGCTGTGCAGGTGGAGGCTCTTGGGCCTTTGCAGCGTCAACAACGGTGATACACACAGCAAGTAATAACGCTCCAAGCGAAATCTCATAAACACCACACAGAATCTTCATCATGGGTGATATGAAGGAGAATTTGCTCGTCATGTGTGACCACCCCTACTTGAAGTACGAACTGTCAGCGTTCGAGCCATGAATCTGTACATGGCAGACTGTGCATGCCTGGTACTGATTCGCCTGGTTATGAAATGACGGGACGCCAGGCGCGGTGAAGTTCATCGAAGCCGTATGGCACTGCAGGCAAAGTGAATTCACATTGTTGCGCGTAAGCAGGCGGGGGTTCGGCGATCCGTGCGGGAAATGGCATGAGGTGCAGCCTTCTGTCCTGATCGGTGGATGCTCATACACAAAGGGTCCAGCAGTCTCCGTGTGACACTTCACGCAGACCGCATCGCCGGCGACGCTGCTGTGCAGGCCCTTTTCTTTGAATGTGCCGTGAGGATCGTGGCAATCGCTGCAGTTCATGAGCCCCTCGTCCACCTTGTGATGAAAAGGTTGTGCAAAAGCCGGCTTCACATCGCTGTGGCAGGTGTAGCAAAGCTTCGGCTGCGAGACCTTGAGGAGACTCGCATCACTCTTGAATTTGTGAATGCTATGACAACTCGTGCAGCCTATTCCTGCATCACCATGCGCGGTGCGCTCGAAGTTGGGATGATTTCCTTCGTGGCACTCCAGGCACCTTTTATCTGCCTCCCTCGAGCTGGCATGGCTGAACCGGAATATCTTCGTTGGATCGCCGCCTCCCTCCACATGCTCCTTACCGGGTCCGTGACAGCTCTCGCAGGTGACTCCCTTGCCGCCGTGCAGCAATGCGAGGCGAGTATGAGGATTGTCTGCGAACTTGTGGCTTATGTCTTCATGGCAGGCCTGGCAAGTCTCCGAGCCCAAGAAATCTTCCGGCTTGATCGGTGCCTTCTGGCTGGTGGCCACCTGTTGCTTGTCGCCACCGGCAGCGTTCACACGCACGGCCTTCCAGAAAAATAGCAGCGATATGAGGAGCGCCATACAGAGGAGCAGTCGTCTCATCTGTCTCACCAAAGGAGGTCTGGGCAACCACTTATCCTACTTTGCTCGCGGCAGCCGATTGCGAACGCGCCCTTACAAGCTATGGGCAAGAATAACCATAAAGTCTATGACGTTGATCACAGACGGACACCGAGTCTAGTCCCGCCCTCGGGCTCTTCTTCAGCCTAATTGCGCCGCTAGTCTAGCGCGTTGGTAGCGGGATGTCACCTGTTAGAACTGACAGCTGCTGCGCGGAAACGGAGTGGTTCCCCTGATGGCGAATTTAACGGGTCTCGCATGACATCGTTGAAGGATTTGCGAAGAGCGTCTGCAATCAGATCTTTGCACAAGCACTGAATTCATGTGTAGAAGATGGGATGTTGAATCCCCGTCGTCAGTGCGGGCTCCTAACTCAGAATGCTTTGAGCCCTTCGTCACGAAAGATCGCACAAGTGTGTTCAACCGCTTCGTGACTTGGCGGTTGAACGTCGTTGAGGGCTGTAATTAAGTTTGAGTTCCTTCCATTTGTATCGGCCCATCTGATGAAACGGCAGAGAATCTACTCGTTCTACGTTCCCCAAGCTGGCGGCGAACTTCGCAATCTGCGCGATCTCGTCATCGTTATCCGTGTAGCCGGCATCGTGATCGAAGGGGATCGGGGAGTCATAGGATACGCCTGACTCGCAGCCGATTACACTGGTGCATCCTGCCTCGCTATCGGTATGATCGGCAACGATGGTCTCTGTGGTGACTGAGACTAGATAGTCATTATGTGATCTTCGACTTCTCTGTTACAGAGGACGGAGAGGTGTCTTGCGGTGGGCAGGGGTCGCCGCTCGTGCAGAACGAATATGAAGTCAAAACAGGAACCGTCAGCGAATGGAGGTTTTATGACCTTGACCAAAAAGTCCGATGTGCATCGCCATACTTCAACGAAGTCGCGCGCAAACCGCAAAATAGACCGCTCCTATGGGGCAAAACCGGTTCCGATAAAGGGTAAACCGGTGGTGGCCGTGCCTGCTGAGGTTAAGGCTGCGGAGATGCCCGCGAAGCCGGTGAAGTAAAGATTGAGTCTGAATAATAAGAAATCGCGATGCCTGGCGGGAGTGCGTTCTCGTCCGTAGTGGCATCTTCGCGTATGACGCGGGCTTGTGTGTAGGTAATCCCCGGCTTGCCGGCCAACAAGTACTTCACTTAACAACGCGATGCGCTTGAGATCCCGTGCGCTCATTCTGATCAGGCCATCCCTTGAACATGACATTTCTAATGGGCGGGACCTGGTTTTTTCTAAAGAGCACCTACACCGATCAAGACAATAGTCGCCTGGGCTGGTCGGCGGATAGACCGATCCACGGATGGCCGACATCGTGGGCGGGTGACTAGTCTAGTGTCCGTGCGCTACGAGCGGGTTGTTGACCGACCGGCCGGAACAACCGCGGCGCAAAGTCTTTCAGATCGCGGCGCCACGTCTGCCATTCGTGATCCGTACCGGGTGACTCGTAAAAAATGTGCTGGACTTTGCCTTCATCGAGGGCGGCGTTCAGACCCTCAAGTCCGGACTTCATTCGTTCAGGGTCATTCGTTTCCACGCCGATCCAGAGAAGGTGGACGCGCTTTGCAAACGCAGCCGGGTCGGCCATCGCGCCGTGAAATGACGTTTTGGTGTCCAGCTTGTTGTTCCCCATTGCGAATCCATGCCGCTGATTGGAGAGGACAGGGCGATTCGAATAGTCCATGGGCCAATAGGGAATAAACCGATTTACCTCTTGTTCGCCGCAGCTCAATTTCGTATAGTCGAGACTTCTGGTAAACGTATACCACAAACATTGGGCAAACCGGAGTCGAAGCCGCGCCTGCGACTTCGGTCGCGCCATACACAAGTTCTCGGCAGAAAGAATTTGAAATCGTACATGGTCAGGAATTCGGCAGTTTACAGTCTGTTTCGTAGTTCTTCGGCGATTATGCCGATTGTGTTGCTCGCCTCTGCCGCCTCGCACAACGCGGCGCAAATGTCCGGCCAGAAGGCGCCTGGCCCTCCACCTGCGCAAATCGAGCAGACAAGCCACGGCTTCCGCGCTACTGCGGGGAGAGAAGTTCTTACGGTGACCGCGTGTACCGATTCGGTGATTCACGTCGTCGCCACGCCCGAACCGTCCGCGTCCGCAACCCCGCGCCCGTGGATGCTCGACGCGCAGCAATCCTGCCCCGGAGTGCCGTTCACCTTCGCACAAGACTCGAAAGCGGCCAGCATGAAAACCGCACAGCTTGAGGTGATCATTGACATCGAGCGTGGCAGCCTCTCCTTTAGGACGACCAGAGGGGAGGGACTGCTGAACGAAGGCCCAAGCATGCCGCGTACCTATGAGCCCGTAGAACTCAATGGCGACCACACATACCGCGTCACGGATCGCTTTTCTCCTTCGATTACGGAAGCGCTCTACGGGCTGGGCCAGCACCAGAGCGGCATGTTCAACTATCGGGGCGCCACGGTGGAACTGGGACAAAACAACACCGATGTCGCGATCCCGCTGCTGATTTCGAGCAAGGGCTATGGCCTGATGTGGAACACGGCGGCGCTTACTTGGTTCGACAATCGCTTTCCGCTCGAGATGAAGTTGAGTTCCATCGCCGGGAAGTCGATCGATTACTACTTCCTTTACGGCCCGGAGATCGACACCGTTCTCCACGAGTACCGCAGCATGACAGGCCACGCGCCGTTGCTGCCCAAGTGGGCCTACGGCTTTTTCCAATCGAAGGACCGCTACGTCTCTCTCGATGAGATCCGCGAGATTGCGGGACGCTACCGCCAGGAGCACATCCCGCTCGATGCGATGGTGCAGGACTGGTTCTGGTGGAAGACCGAGGGCGATCCGATCTTCAATTCCAACTATCACGATGTATCGCAGGATCTGGACGCCCTGCACAAAGAGAACGTGCACACCATGATCTCTGTCTGGGGCCTGCTCGATCCCGAATCGGAAACCTACAAGGTTCTCGATGCCAAGAACGAGCTTGTATCTGGCGCGCACGTCTATGACGCGACGAATCCCGAGGCGCGCGACATCTACTGGGAGCGCCTGCCAGGCAAACTACTGACGCAGGGATGGGACGCATTCTGGCTCGACAGCGCGGAGCCGGAAGAGTACTGGCCGCACATGGGTGACGCGATCCTCAGCAGTCGCCAACTCGCCATCGGCAACGGCGCAGAGTTCACGAACGTTTTCCCGCTCTTGCACACCCTGGGTGTACAGGATAACTGGAAGGCGCAGAACAAGAGCAAGCGGGTCTTTCTGCTCACACGGTCGGCTTTTCTTGGCCAGCAGCGCGTGGGCGCTACCGTCTGGTCGGGAGACGTCTATGGTACCTACTGGGGCTTGAGCCACCAGGTTCCCGCCGGTCTCAATTTCGCCCTTTCTGGATATCCATATTGGACCACCGACATCGGCGGCTACTGGCCGCCTCACGAGAATCCGCTGTCAGATCCCGCATTCCAGGAACTCTATGCGCGCTGGTTCGAGTACGGCACGTTCTGTCCGATCTTTCGTACGCATGGGCATCGCCCGCATAACGAATTGTGGATTTTCGACAGGGTTGAACCTGTCCTGGTCAGCTACGACAAGCTCCGTTACCGGCTGATGCCATATATCTATTCGCTGGCCTGGAAGGTAACGAGCGAGGACTACACGATCCAGCGTCCGCTCGTTATGGACTGGCGCACAGATCCGAAGACCTGGAACCTGGGCGATCAATTCATGTTCGGCCCGGCCATCCTGGTCAACCCAGTACTCAAAGCTGACGCCACCAAGCGCAGCGTCTACTTGCCGGCAGCCGCCGCATGGTACGACTTCTGGACCGGCAAATCGCTCACTGGCGGCGAGGAAATCGAAGCCGATGCGCCTCTCGATCGCATGCCGCTCTTCGTGCGCGCAGGTTCCATTCTTCCCTTAGGCCCGCAAATCGAGTACGCCACGCAGGATCCCGGAGGACCCCTCGAGCTTCGTATTTATCGAGGCTCCGACGGCAAATTCGAGCTCTATGAGGATGCCGGCGATGGCTATGAATACCTGCAGGGTGAGCATTCGATAATCCCACTCCGCTGGGACGATCGCAGTTCGATTCTCACCATTGGCGCGCGCCAAGGCGCGTTTCCCGGGATCATCGAACACCGCAAATTCCGCTTCGTGCTGGTCGGCGAAGGACGTGGCGCGGGCGCGGATGCCACCAGCACTCCAAATGCGGAAATTGACTACGATGGCAAGGAAGTTCAAACAAGCATTCAATGAAGTGCCGGTCCAAAGCACTCACAATTTGAAAGTATGTGCGCATCACTCGCAGCTGTCTCGAGGTAAAGAAAGCCAGCTATGACGCAGTCGAAACTCTCAATTTTGCTTGTGGTCCTGCTAGGTGTTCCTCTGGCCGCCCGCGCTCAATTAGCAGACGCTTGCGCCGATCTCCCGTATTTCAAGCTGCAAGCCGTCGAGATCACCAAGTCCGAACTCGTCGCCGCGGGCACAACGGTTCCGCCGCCGTACCTCGGCGATCCCTCAATCGGCCCACTGCCCGCGCACTGCCGCGTTGATGGTGTGATCAATCGCCGCAAGGGCATTGACGGCCAGGAGTTCGGCATAGGCTTCGCTGTGGCGCTACCGCAACCCGATGCCTGGAACGGCGACTTCATGATGCAGGGCGGCGGTGGCGGTAACGGCTTCGTTACCTATCCCACCGGTGCGAACTACTCCGGCGACAAACCGGCTCTCACCCGCGGATTCGCGGTAGCCAGCACCGACACAGGACACAAAGCAAAGACCGGACCTTTCGACTTCTCATTCATGCGTGACCAGCAGGCCTATCTCGACTTCGCTTTCCTTGCCAATGCTCAAGTCGCCCGAGTGGCAAAACAAATCATCGCGCACTACTACGCAAAGCCGGCGGCGTACTCCTACTTCATCGGCTGTTCTACTGGCGGGCGCGAAGGGATGATCCTCTCGCAGCGCTATCCCACCGTGTTCAACGGGATTGTCTCGGGCGATCCGGCGATGCGTACCGGGCTCTCCAATCTTGCGATCGCTCAATGGATTCCGGTCGCCTACAATCAGGCCGCTCCCAAAGACGCATCCGGCAAGCCGCAGGTCGACAAGTTCCTCACCGATGACGATCGCAAACTTTTTATGGGCGCGCTTATGAAGCGGTGCGATGCGAAAGATGGTGTCGCTGACGGCATGATCTCCGATCCTCTCAGCTGCGATTTCGATCCTGAGGTCATCGCCTGCAAACCTGCCCAAACCGGGGCGTGTATCGCGCCCGAAAAGATCAGCGCGATCAAGAAAGCCTTCGCAGGACCGAAGAACACTTATGGCAGCCAAGTCTATCCTGGATTCCTCTATGACGCGGGCATAACGATGCAGGGTGGCGTGTCGGGTCTGCTCGCATTGGGAAAGAACGGCCTCTTCGGACCGTACACCACCGCAACTGAACTCGACGTAGACAAGGCAGCGTCGCGTGCCTCCGATCCGCTCGTCGAACCCGCATCCACGAATCTCTCCACCTTCTCGCTGAACGGCGGCAAGCTCATCTTCTTTCACGGCGACAGCGATCCGTGGTTCTCTTCACTCGACACGCTCGGATATTACAAATCGCTTTCTGAAAACAACGGTGGTCCCGACAAGGTGGCCGAATGGAGCCGCTTCTTCCTCGTCCCCGGCATGGCACACTGCGGCGGCGGTCCCTCACTCGACCATTTCGACATGCTCAGCGCAGTTGTCGATTGGGTCGAGAACGGCGAAGCACCTGAGAGCGTCATCGCCACGGGGCAAGCATTCCCCGGTCGCAGTCGTCCGCTGTGTGCGTACCCAAAGCACGCTCAGTACACCGGAACCGGGGATACCCAGGACGCACGCAACTTCGGATGCCAATGACACCATGCTCATCGTGAGGTGGTTCGCAACATGAGTCATCAACATGGAGAAATAGTATGAAAAGCCGCGCGTTGCTAGTTGTCGAGTGTATCCTAGCGTGCACTGGAGCGCTCTTCTTTAGTTCAGCCCTGCAAAATGTAATTGCCCAGGACTCCGCGAATCTCCCCTACATGAATCCCCAGCTTTCACCCGAGCAGCGGGCCACTGACCTGATACACCGGATGACGCTTGCGGAGAAAGCGTCGCAGATGCAGAACAACTCTGCGGCAGTTCCGCGACTCAAGATTCCTGCCTATCAATGGTGGAGCGAAGCCCTCCATGGGGTCATCAACGACGGCGTAACCGAATACCCGGAGCCGATCGGTCTTGCCGCCACGTTCGACGCGCCGGGGATTCACACCATGGCAGCGCAGATTGGTGTTGAGGGACGCATCAAGCACGTGCAAAACGCGCGCGAGGGGCACACCGGCATTATGGGTGGTCTGGATTTCTGGTCTCCCAATCTCAACATCTTCCGTGACCCGCGCTGGGGCCGTGGACAGGAAACCTATGGCGAGGACCCGTTCCTGACAGGCCGACTGGGAGTTGCCTACGTGACCGGATTGCAGGGCGATGACCCCAAATATTACCTCGCAATTGCAACGCCGAAGCACTTCGCTGTGCACAGCGGACCGGAGCCAACGCGCCACTTTGCGGACGTGGACGTAAGCAAGCACGACGAGGTGGATACATACGAGCCCGCATTCCGTGCGGCCGTCATCGAAGGCAAAGCTGGATCCGTAATGTGCGCATACAACGCGATCAACGGCGAGCCGGCATGCGCTAACCAGTACCTGCTCGAGGACCAGTTGCGCGGCAAGTGGGGTTTCCAGGGATATGTGGTCTCAGACTGCGATGCAGTCAGAGACGTGGCCGCGAATCATCGCTACCGTCCGACACAGGCGCAAGGCGCCGCGATCTCCGTGCTTCGCGGCATGGATAACGAGTGTGTCACCTTCACTTCTCGATTCGGCGAGCCAGTTGAAAAAGCCTATATAGATGCTGTTCAGCAGGGATACTTGCCCGAGAGTGTTCTCGATACTGCGCTGATTCGCCTGTTCACTGCGCGAATCAAGCTCGGCATGTTCGATCCTCCCAACATGGTTCCGTATGCAAAGATCGATGAGAGGGAACTCGATAGCTCTGAGCATCGTGCAGAGGCACGCAAGCTGGCAAAAGAGTCCATGGTCCTGCTCAAGAATGATGGCCTGCTTCCGCTGAAACCGGGAATCCGAAAAATCGCCGTTATCGGGCCACTTGCCGACCAGACCAGGCCGCTCATTGGAAACTATGCCGGACAGCCCACGCATATTGTTTCCATCCTCGATGGACTCCACGCCGAATTTCCCAACGCAACGATCACCTTCGTCCCTGGAACGCAGTTTCTTCGCTCGGATGGAACTGCGGTGCCGGATACTCTTCTGACGAATTCCGATGGCAAGCCCGGACTCAAGGCCGACTACAACGAAGGTATGCGGATGGGGCAGCCGGCTGAGGGAGCCAAGCTCGCGCCGATCGTCAGCCGTACCGAGCCCAACGTCAAGCTCACAGAGAGCGATCTTCCGAAAGAAATTGCGGTGAAGAAGAACTTCGGCGTGCAATGGTCCGGATTCCTGACGCCCGCGGAGTCAGGCGACTTTTTGATGGGCATTCGCTGCGAAGGGTTTGGAAGGCTTACGGTCGACGGCAAGCAGGTGGCAACGGCATTCGGCGGTGGCACGCGAGGACTCTCATCGGGCGTGGGCCGCGTCCACCTCGAAAAGGGCCGCAAGGTCGCGCTCGAAATCTCCTACGGTACGAGGAACGGCGTGCCGCATGCGGAGCTGATCTGGGCCAAGGCGAACAACGCGCCTTCGCCTGAGGCCATCGCCACCGCGAAGAATGCCGATGTCGTCATCGCCGTCGTCGGAATCACAAGTCAGCTTGAGGGCGAAGAGATGCCGGTCAGCGAACCAGGTTTCCTCGGAGGAGATCGCACCAGTATCGACTTGCCGCAGCCAGAAGAGGACCTGGTGGAAGCTGTTGCCGCTACCGGCAAACCCCTCGCTGTAGTTCTGATGAATGGCAGCGCTTTGGCGGCCAACTGGATCAACCAACACGCCAATGCGATCGTTGAAGCGTGGTACCCCGGCGAGGAGGGCGGCGCGGCAGTGGCGGAGACTCTGAGTGGGAAAAACAATCCCGCCGGCCGCCTTCCCGTGACCTTCTACGCGAGCGTCGACCAGTTACCCAATTTTGAAGACTACGGCATGGCGAACCGTACCTACAGGTACTTCACGGGCAAACCGCTGTATCCGTTTGGCTACGGGCTCAGCTATACGAAGTTCAACTATAGCGACCTCAGGGTGCCAGATCAGACCATAGCTGCCGGACAGCCTGTAGGCGCTGATGTCACAGTCACCAATACCGGCAAGCTTACGGGAGACGAGGTCGTGCAGCTCTATCTCAAGTTTCCGCAGGTCAAGGGTGCGCCCCGCGTCGCACTGCGTGGATTCGAGCGCATTCATCTCGAGCCCGGCGCGAGCCAGAAGGTCCACTTCGATTTGAAGCCGCGCGATCTGGGCGTGGTGACGGAAGACGGCAATCCGATCATCGCCCAGGGGGATTACATCATCAGTATCGGTGGCGGCCAGCCTGATACCGGAGTTCCGGGTGTCAGTGGCCACTTCCATATCGACGGCCAATATGCCCTGCCCGAATAGGGTGTGCGCGGGGAGTCGATCCGGGCTGCACAATCAAAGGTCTCAGGCGATTACGGTAACGTCGAATCTCTCGACCGTGCATTCACAGGCGTGTCGTCAGACCACCGATTGTGCACTGATCCGCAACTCGAACCGCGGGTGCAACGCTAGAGATTAACGTGGCGGACGCTGAGTAAGCGTCCGGTGACTGTATAAGGAAAATAGGCCTCGGGTCCTGGGCTTTCTACAAGCCCGTGTTCTGGGCAACCGCGATGACGCCTATGCGCTTTACGGTAACCAATACAGGTTCGCAATGCATCCGGCGTAGCCCTTGTCCTTGTAATTCTTCTCAGTGATGGCGTCGGTAGCAGCGGTGTTGACCAGGGAGAAATGAAGCGACCACTTCTTCGTGGCGAGGGGTGCTGGGTACATGTGGTGTCCCGCGGCCCAGCGCAAGGATTTACCATTGCCGCCAGCTCCCTCAGCAGACCAGGCTTGAACGCTCGACTTCTTGATTTGGTCGGCGGAAGGCGCAAACCCGTCGAGGTCGACTAGCGTGATCTTACTATGGTCACCTTTGAGACGCGAGTTCAGCTCGTTCGCAATCGCGCAGCCGCTCGAATGGCCGACGATGAATAACGTATCAGCGCTGAAGCCTTCGATCTTCTTGATCACCCCGTCGAACTGCTTCTCGAAACCTTTGACGGCGCTTATATCGTCGGAGGCTGCGGGGTCCGGGTAGGGGAATGCGTCAAACTTTACGCCGTCGCACAGTTTTTCTGCGCTGGCCTTCCACAGTTCCATGTCGTGTTGAGAGGCGTGGTATCCGCCGAAGAAAACAACGTAGACGCTCATCCGTTACTCCCTTTTCAGAAGTGAGCCCGTGAGCTAGTAGTGGTTAAGACCGCAGTTTCGTTTCAAAGTCCCGCGCTGATTCAAAATAGAAGCCTCGCGCCGCCCCTTCCGATACATCGCCGGACTCGATGCATGGGCCGACAACGGCGGCGTCATTAACGAGCCAAACCGAAGTGGCAAAAAAGTGAGAAAGCCTCAACAATGGTCGAGAGCTACAGGCCTCGGAAAAACGGGCTTTTGATTTTTCACCCTTTCCACCACTTGTCATTGCCAACGTGCGCCGGCAATAACAAATGCCGGACCGTAGCGCGCATGGATGACGAGATGCGCGTTTATCGGTACTAATCCTCATCCTCACTTGGCAGGAAGCAGGCCCTGCATCCAGACCCGAAGTGATACCGAAACCTGTTTACTCACAAGCCTCAACCGTAAGGTCCCGCTTCAGTCCACATTTGACACCCCTATGCATCTATGGGTACTATTCGCTCTTACACATAGATGTATAGGGATGGCTGCCATGGCAAGGAAAGATCTTCAGGGCGCGCTCGACCTGTTGGTTCTCAAGACTCTCGACCAGAAGGGGAAGATGCACGGCTACGGCATCGTTCTGCATGTGCAACGGGCGTCCGGCGAGTTGCTGGCTGTCGAGGAAGGCTCGTTATATCCGGCGTTGCACCGCATGGAGATGAGCGGATGGATCGAGTCCGCTTGGGCGCTAACCGAAACAGGCCGCAAAGCGAAGTACTACCGGCTCACCGCTGCCGGTAGAAAAGAGCTGGAGGCGGCCGAGAAGAGCTTCGATCAGTTGGTAAAGGGTGTTCGTGCTGTCATGCGCTACGCCTAGGAGGTGCTCATGTCGCTGCTTCGTCGTATGGTCACGCATTTTCGTCGTGGCGCGAATCTCTTCCGTCAGTCCAGCGTCAATCGCGAGATCGATGCAGAGTTGAAGGCTCATATTGAAATGCGCATCGAGGACAACCTCGCAGCCGGCATGGAACCAGAAGCAGCACGTCGCGACGCGCAGTTACGCTTCGGAAACAAAACTGTGATGCGCGAACGCACTACCGCTGAGGACACCTCGCCGTTGCTGGCGGGTATCGGCCGAGATGTTCACTACGCCTTGCGGCAAATGCGCCACTCGCCCGGCTTCGCACTGACTGCGATCCTGACGCTGGCTCTTGGTATCGGCGCGAATGTCGTAGCGTTGAGCGTGCTGAATGCGCTGATTCTGCGCCCGCTCGATCTGCCGCATTCGGAGCGCCTGTACGAGGTCGTGCAGAAGAACCAGGGTGACGATACTCAGTCATATCCGGATTACTTAGATTACCGGGTGAGGAACTCGACTTTCAGCGACATGGCAGCGTACCGGCTCGATACGGCCGGAGTCAGCGTTCGCGGGTCTGCTGAGAAACGATGGGATTATGAAGTCTCCGGCAACTACTTCGATATGCTCGGCGTGCAACCGGAGCTCGGCCGCTTCTTCCATGAGAGCGACGAGCACGGGCCTAATTCCGCACCATACATCGTGCTCAGCGATGCTTTCTGGCGCAACCGCTTCCATGCCGACCCCGGTGTACTGGGAACCGTCGTCGAGATCAACAAGCATCCCTTCACGATCATCGGTGTCGCACCGGCGAACTTTCCCGGCATCGACCTCTTCATCTGGCCTGACTTCTGGATGCCGATAGTGAATGAGGACCAGATCCAGGGCTACGACTTTCTTCGAAGCCGCGGCAATCACACGATAGGGGCTGTGGGACTGCTGAGGCCCGGTGTAACAGTGCAGCAGGCACAAGACAACCTCAACGTGATTGCCGGAGAGTTAGGGAAGCAATATCCGGAGAATGACCAGGGCATGGGCGCACGCCTGGTGAAGCCAGGACTGATGGGCGATTTGCTGGGCGATGCCACGCGCGCGTTTCTGCTGGGAGTTTTCGTGCTGGCCTTCCTGGTTCTTTTGGCCGCCTGCGCCAATCTGGCCAGCATCTTTGCCACGCGCGCCGCCGATCGCAGCCGCGAACTGGCGATTCGGCTGGCCATTGGCTCCAGCCGGTGGCATATCCTTCGCCAGTTGCTCACCGAAGCGGTGCTCATTTCGCTCGCAGGCGGCATCGCCGGGACCGCATTCGCAACCGTTCTGCTTCGGCTGCTCACGCGCTGGCAACCCTTCCGCGCATTCCCCGTTCACGTGACGGTTGGCCCGGATATCCGCGTCTATGGACTCGCACTGCTGCTTTCGCTCGCCAGCGGCATTCTTTTCGGGCTGCTGCCCGCACGGCAGATCTGGCAGACGGATGCGGCCCGCGTGATGAAGGGTGCGCCTGGTCCCGTTCTCTTCCGCCACTTCAATTTGCGCGATCTTCTGCTGAGCCTACAGATTGCGTTGTGCACGCTGCTGGTCACCGCCTCGCTCGTGGCAGCACGCGGCATGCAACGCTCGCTGCACGCGCCGATCGGCTTTGAGCCGCAGGGTGCGATCCTGGCCTCGACAGACATGCAGATGGCCGGTTACTCCGACAAGGATTCGCTGGTGATCCAGAAGCGCATGCTGGAGATGACTCTCGGCATTCCCGGTGTCACCGCCGCCGGCATCATCAACTATACGCCGCTCAGCGGGAGCGGCAACTCCACCGGCTTCTATCGGGAGGGCGAGACGGAGTTCACTCCGTCTCGCGTTGCGCTTGGCGCAAAGTACTTTTCCATCTCACCAGGCTACCTAAAGGCTGCAGGGACTCGATTGATCGCCGGACGCGATGTGACCTGGCAAGACAACGCCGGCTCTCCCAAGATCGCCCTCGTGAGTGAGACTTTCGCTCGCCAGCTCTTCGGATCCGCGACAGCGGCCATTGGCCGGCATTTTTTGCGCGGCGCCAAAGACGGCATTGAGGTCGCCGGGGTCGTCGAAGACGGGAAGTACGATTCGCTGACGGAGGACCGTCAGGGCGCAGTCTTTTTCCCGCTTGCACAGGCGGGTGATACCGAGACAACGCTGGTCGTGCGGTCACAGATGCCCGACGCGGATACGGCATCTGCCGTGCATGGCATCATTACCGGAATCGATCCCGGCTTGCCGTTCACCATTTCCAGTTGGCCTACCGCGCTCGGTCTGGTGCTCTTCCCTGCGCGCGTGGCTGCGGCGTCGCTCGGCATCATGGGCCTGCTGGCGGCGATGCTCGCCATTACCGGAACCTTCGGCGTGGCGGCCTATAGCGTCAGCAAGCGCATGCGGGAGCTCGGTATTCGCGTGGCACTGGGAGCGCACCGTATCCAGCTCATGCGCTCCGCCCTGGGACGCCCATTCGTACTGCTAACCTCGGGTTCGATCGTTGGCTTGGCGCTCGGCATGCTCGTCAGCCGCTTCCTTGCTCAGATCGTCTATCAGGCCACCTCACGTGACCCACTGGTGCTGGGCGGGGTAGTCGCAACCATGGCGCTGATCGGCCTGGTGGCGACCTGGATCCCGGCTCGTCACGCGCTTGCCGTCAATCCGGCGCGGCTACTGCGAGAGGAGTGAGCAGGAACGGTCCGTGATTACGATCGGAGGCGTGTTCGCCGAGCCAGATCGTGAACCACCGACAGAAAGATAGGTACCACTAAGTAATGAAGTGTCGGCTTATGGGAAGTAATGCGATCAATGTGAACAGCTCTTCCATGTCTTCATGGATGTGAGTTGAGTTGGGTACCGCTTCAGAAGTGAAGGATCTGGAAGCCCGACTTCGTCGCGAGGGCGATCTGGATGGGTCGTGGCGGACCGTTGGGGGGAACTGTGACTTCGACCCACAGTTCCTGTCAGGCAGGCAGCGGGAAGGGCGGCTGTGCGGATCTGCTTTCTGTTCCGTTTCCGCTATCGACGCAGCGGTCAACACCGCGGCGTTTTTCATTACGAATCGGTCTTTCGGCGATTACACGGCCTTCAATGAGCATCGGCCTGATTTCGGCACGTACGTTCATATGGTGAGGAATTGGAATGCAGCGTGCATTCCGCAACTGCAAACAGGTATGATTCTGCTGCCGTGAGCCTGGCAGGCCCAGTTCGCAATATTTCGGATACCGCCTTGTGGGTAGCGGTGTACCGCGCCCAGGAGAGCGAGCGCGCCGACGCCGTCTTTCGCGACCCCTATGCGCGCAAGTTAGCTGGAGATCGCGGTACGCAAATCGCCGCTGCGATGCCATTCGCCCAGCGGCATTCATGGTCTTACACGGCGCGCACCTGGCTGGTCGATCAAGTCATCGAGCGCGAAGTGGAGCAAGGCGCGGACATGGTCATTAACCTGGCTGCTGGGCTCGATTCCAGACCGTACCGGATGCAGCTTCCCGCTTCGCTTCGGTGGATCGAGATCGACCTGCCGGATATGCTGAATTACAAGCAGGACGTTCTCGCCTCTGAACGTCCGCTCTGCACCCTGGAGCGCGTGCCACTGGATTTGAAAGATACTGCAGGGCGCCGTGCGTTGTTTCAGCGACTCGGGGACGAAGCGAAGCGCGTGGTGGTGGTAAGCGAAGGGCTCATCATTTACTTTGAAGCCGAAGGGGCTGCTGAGCTGGCCCGCGATCTGGCAGCCCGTCCCAGCTTCCGGCATTGGGTCACCGACCTTACGTCACCTGCGCTTCTCAAGATGCTCCAGAAGACCATTGGTGGCCCGCTGGTTGATGCCGGGTCGCCGCTGAAATTCGCGCCTCGGGAAGGGCCGGAATTCTTTGCCCCATACGGGTGGCAGTCGGTCGAGACGCGTTCTCTGTTACATACCGCGGCGAAGTTGAAGCGCCTGTCGTTCGGGATGCGGCTGCTATCGCTTCTCCCCGATCCCGCTGGCCGCAAGCCCGACAAGCCGTGGGGAGGAGTCTGCGTGTTGGAAAACTGCGGACCAGCGCTCACTAATTAGCCCTCGCAAAACGAATAGTGCTTCGCATCGCAATCAATAGAGGAGGAGAGGTGCCATGGCCGACCCCACACAGTTCAACACCGACCGCACCCATCCGGGCCAGTGGACGATTACCTTCAGCAACCCGCCGATCAACATGTTTGTTCCTGCAACGATCATCGAATTGGGAGCGCTCATGACCGACCTCGAGGCGGATCCGTCCGTGAAGGTCGTCGTGTTCCAGTCGGCGAATCCCGACTTTTTCGTCGCCCATCTCGATGTGGGCAAGGCGGCTGAACGGCCAGAGGTGCTGGGCCTATGGCGCGACTTTGTGCTGCGCCTCTCGTCCACGCCCGTCGTGAGCATCGCCAAGATTCGGGGGCGCACGCGCGGCATCGGTAACGAGTTCGTGCTGGCCTGCGATATGCGCTTCGCCAGTCGGCAAACCGCCCTATTCGGCAATCCCGAGGTCGGCGTCGGACTAGTCCCGGGCGGCGGAGCGCTGGAATGGCTTCCGCGCCTGGTCGGCCGCTCGCGCGCACTTGAGTTCGTCCTCAGCGCCGACGACTTCGATGCTGATATCGCCGAGCGTTATGGCTGGGTGAACCGCACGCTGGACGATGACCAGCTCGACTCGTTTGTCGACACGCTCGTCCATCGACTGGCCTCGTTCGATCATGAAACGCTGGCTGCGGCGAAGGCTCAGGTCAATCGGTTCGGGGTGCCGACAGCCGCCGAGCTCCAGTCGAGCAACGACCTGTTCTTTCCACTGCTGGCCTTGCCCGGTGCACAGGCGCGCCGTGCGAAGGTCCGTAACCTCGGTTATGGCGTGCGGAGCGACTTCGAATTGAACTTCGGTCGGTACCTCCCTTCGCTCGGGCCGGCGGACGACGATGACACGGATACGCATCCGTAACACATTGGCAGCGAGGAAACCTATGTCCCATCATTTCGATACCAAACTGGCGAGGGAAGATCCGAGCCTCAACCTCTGCGACTTTTATTTATTTGACGGCCCCTCGGGTAAGACGGTGATGGCAATGACCGTGAATCCGGATGTGGGATTATCGGCTGCGGATACGCTTCATCCAGAAGGGCTCTACGCCTTCCGGTTCGACCTGAACGGAGATGCGAGGGAAGAGGTTACGTTCAAGTTCAGGTTTGGTGAACCACGACACGGAGATGGCAGTGAGCATACTCACATTCAACCGTTTGTAGTGCGGAGGGCGACGGGTGACGATGCTCTTCATGGTGACGCCGGAGAGAGTCTGGTTGAGGGGGAAACCGGTTCGGTCGCGACTCATTCGGGTGTTCGCGCGTATGTTGGGATTGCTCCAGATGTATTTGCGGCCAATACTGGATTCCGCACATTTATGACTGCTTTCTATCAGGACCACCGCTACGATGGGGACGCCTTTCTGCATCAGCAGAATCCCTTTGCGCGGCGGAATGTTACGGCGATTGTGCTGGAAGTGCCGAGCGAACTGATTGGGAAGGGAAAAATCAACGCATGGACGACGATCTCCCTCTTTGGCCATGCGCCGGAGGTACAAGTTTCGCGTTGGGGCCTACCTATGGTTACGCATCTCTTCCTGAACGACCCGAGCGATCAAGAGGTGAAAGAACAATTCAATGCGTCGGTTCCGTCTGAAGATCTGGAGCGCTTCGCGAAGTCGATCGCGGATGTTGCGGAGAAGATGACGACCTATGCCGGTTCGGCGGCGGACCCGGGTGAATACGGGAAGCTGATCGCCGCACGGCTTTGTCCCGACACGTTGCCTTACGAGCTGGGAACGTCCGCCGCATTTGAGTTGACCAGCTTCAATGGGCGCGCGCTCGGCGACGATGTGCTGGATGTGATGTTGACGCTGGCTGCCAACACGCCAATTGTCGATGGACTTGCTCCCGACCACGGGCGCATTCGCAAGGATTTTCCGTATTATGGGGCGCCGTATACGGCGGAGGAGCAGGTCGGGGTGACGCCGATGCCGCGCCCGGCTAAGAAGTAGGCGGGAACCGGCGGGTTTTGCACCTGCTAGCTCAGGAACAAATAGCCGGCGTGTTAATTTCCGGTTAACGCTGAAAAGTTCGATTTCTCTTTTTCCTCACTATTCCTTCTCGATTCCTCTAATTGTCAAGGATTCAATGTTGATGCCTGGAAGGCATCAACATTGACATTGACGGAGAAGGTCTTGGGCGGGTGTGGAAAACGCGGTCATTATTTCTCTACTTGAGGACACAATGGTATCCGCTTGGAGAGCAAGCGAACCGCGAACAGCTAAGGTCGTTCGCCTGGTTCCAGTTCCATCACCACAACCGGGAAGCGAAAAGGGCCGCATGCTCGCGGCCCTTAATGTTCCCTTTTGTTCCCCCGTTAACCGGGGCAATCTCTCGTAACATATTGAATCTAATGGTTGCGGGGGCTGGATTTGAACCAGCGACCTTTGGGTTATGAGCCCAACGAGCTACCAGGCTGCTCCACCCCGCAATCTGATATTAACAATCGTTGGGGGGCGGGTCAAACGCGCGACCATCCGCTGTGCGTCTTGTGGACACCAGCAGCGCGATGAAAAGCCTTCACTGATGCCCACATTACAACGCAATTATCTCTAGAACAATAACTTCAGGCCAAACTGAATCTGTCGCGAAGTCGTCGCTGTCGTCGTGATGACGCCCGCTGTAGGCGAGGGCGTCGTCGATGCCGACGAATACACAACAGTATTTGGAGTGCCAAAATTCGTCCGATTCAGGATATTGAAGAATTCGCTGCGGAATTGCAGATTTACACGCTCCGAAATTGCTGTGTTCTTGCGCAGCGAGAGATCAAGCTCCGAGAGCCCCGGCCCGGACAAAGTATTGCGTCCAAGATTCCCATAGGTTCCCGCTACCGGCACACTAAATGCTTCTGGATTGAAATACTGGGATGGTCCTCCCTCAATCACATTGCCGCGAAAATCAGGGTTCACCGACGGACGCACGGGATTGCGACTGTCTCCGTTATTCGACGGGTTAAAGCCTAGCTGTGGAGTAAACGGCAGCCCCGACTGCAGGTTGAGGATGGCGCTTGTGCTCCAGCCGCTCACGGCTCGCTCGCCCAATGAGGACAGACCGTTGAGCCATGGCTTCCCGCGGCCGAAAGGCAGATCATAGGTGCCGTTGAGAACAGCAAGATGGCGAACATCGGTGTTTGCACGACCATAATCGAGCTGCGGCTCAGCAGGATACATCACAAATCCCGGGGCGTTCGCTCCTACGCTGCTGTTCCATGCCGTTCCATCGTCGAGATTCTTCGAGAATGTGTAGACGCCGCGAAACTGCAGGCCATTGTTGAAGCGCCGGTTCACATCCACAATCAATCCGTTGTAGGAGCTCACGCCTTCTGAAATCCACGTTGTGCTGTTGGCCAGATTGGGATTCGCGTATGGCGCGCCCTTCGGATAGTAAACAGTTCCGGTTGCCAGGCCTGATGGGCAGGGTGACGCTGGGCAGATGGTAGGAATCGGCTCATTCACATCCTCAGAGATAATTTGGTGATAGCCATGTGAGCCGATGTACCCGAGCGTTAACGATGTGCCGGGCGCAACCTGCTGTTCAATATTCAGCGACCACGAGAGCAGCGTAGGAGTATAGGCATCCGGCTGGATGCCACTCGGGGAAACCAGGCTCCCCGCCGGAGCAGGCGCACCTGGAACGAAGTTTAGCTTGGAGATGGCAATATTCTTGATGCTTTGCGTGGTGTTGAACGGAGCGTTCTGATCGAGCCGGTAATCCAGACTGTCGAGCAATGCACGATAGATACCGAATCCGGCATGCACGACAGTGCTGCCATTTTGCGATGGAGTCCACGCGACGCCAATGCGCGGTTGTGGCAGAAACTTCGCACGATTGTCTGTGAATGCCGAAGAGCCGATATGCGGCTGCGTCTCGAGGGCGCCATTCGAATCAAACACATAGTTGGAAGCACGATCCTGCGCCTCATTCCAGCCGTTCGTTGATTCAAAACGGAAGCCCAGCCGCAGCTCCAGATTCGGCCGCAACCGCATGGTGTCCTGCACAAAACCCGCGCCTTCCAGCGAACGCCAGCCAAGCTCAGTGGGCGAAGGAACAACCGTAAACGTAGAAACTGTACCCTGCAAAAATGCGCTTAAGCTGCCGAAAGAAGCCTGCCCATACTGATACTGCGCAAGATTGCTGTTCGACTGAAGGCGTTGCAACCAGACTCCCGCCTCCAGTTGATTCCTTCCGTGAGAGATATAGACGTGATTATCAAAGGTGAAAAGATTACGCGCTGCACTCAAGTTGCTGCCTGCATTGGTTCCGGCAAGGCTGATCTGCGAAGCGCCATTCAAGGCAGTGCCTCCGCCAATCACGAGGGCCCCAATAGGCTTGCCTGCCACCCATCCAGGAAGGTCAACTGGCGTCTCTCCGGTAAAGAAGTAGCTGCCGCGCGAGAAACCAAAGCGAAATGTGTTCAAAATATTCGATGAAAAAATATGCTGTTGCTGTGCGCTCAGCACTTGTTCGCGCAAGCCTGTATCAACTGTGCTCAGAGGGTTGATCGTCGGAGTGTTCGCTGTACCATCATCAATCGTGTAGACAACGAATGCGGAGTCTTTCGCGGATAGATTGCTATCCAGCCGCGTTGTTCCAAAGTCCTCACGAATGCGCTGCAACGGATGGTTGAAGGCCTCGGCGATGCCGCCTCCTAACTCCGGGCCATTTTCTACCGGCCATAAGGCAAGCAGCGGTTGAACGCTGGGTGCCGCCTGCGCGCGCGCGGCATTGTCCGGAACGAGCGTTACGTTCGACAATCCGAGGTTCTGCCGGAACCCCTCATAGTTTCCAAAGAGCAGCAGCTTGTTTTTCACCAGAGGTCCGCCGAGCGAGCCGCCAAACTGATTGCGCTGGAAAATCGGAATATCGCTCTGGTCGAAATAGTTACGCGCATCGAGCGCACTATTGCGGATAAACTCAAATGCGCTGCCATGCAGCTGATTTGTACCAGACGCGGTTACAATACTCACCTGCGCGCCTGTGCGCTTGCCGTATTCCGCTCCATAAGTATCTGAGACTACGTTGAATTCGCGCACCGCATCCACGCCCAGCAGCTGCCCACTCACACCACCCGGTGTCACATTGATCTCAGATGCCCCGGTGTACTCAACTCCATTCAGCAGGAAAAGATTGTCCTGCGGACGCCGGCCAGCAACAGCGAACATATTTCCAGGTGAAGAGTTCGACGTCCCAATCGAACCCGACCGCTGGCCGGTGTAATTCACGACTGCGGGATTCAGCGTAATCAGCTCATCAAAGCTGCGGCCATTCAGCGGAAGCTCTTTTACCTGGCGCTCACTCACCAGGCCTGAGATCTGCTGCGTCGTGGGGTTCAGCGTTTGCGGTGCATCGGTCACGGCAATCTGCTCATGCACTTCGCCTACAGTGAGCGAGAGATCGACGACTGCCCTTTGTCCAATCACAAGGGTTATGCCGCTGCGTGTCTGTGTGCTGAATCCATCTTTCTGTGCCGTGATCTCATAGCTGCCCACCGGGACAGATGGAGCGGCATAGTGACCCGAGCTGTTGCTCTCCACTCTGCGCTCGGCTCCTGTTTCAAGGTTACGCACCGTAATCGTCGCCTGTGGCACGCTTGCTCCGGAAGCGTCGCTCACGGTGCCAGCTATAGACGCTCCAACCACCTGCGCATACGCTGGGAAAGTTAAAATGCCGACGAATGAGGCAGCCAGCGCATAGAGGAAGCAAACAATAACGCGTGTACGCCCGCGCTTCATAGACAACTCCTTACAAGTAAATCGGTGAAATTGTTGGATCTTAAGGAAAAGCGGAAAGGCGAGAATCAACAACAACAGCGCAAGCGCAGAATGGGTGTATTTAGAAAGCGCTCGATTTGGAGATGTCTGCGATGCATTTTTTTACCGAAAATGAAAAAGCCGCTCGGTAGACCCGGCGGCTGCAATTGGAAGAAAGCTTATGCTGAAAGCTAGTTCGCGTGCATGCACGTGCGGGCGCAAAAGTTACCTGCGCAACAACGACAACATGCAATTCTGCAGATGCGATTCATCGTTTCCGTAGTGTAAGTTCGAATTGCCCTGAGGTCAACCCTCGGTTTGACATATGCTTTGGTCTGCGCCATGCTGAATGTACATGGCTTCTATGCTCTGTACCTTCGCTTGTCGGATCGAGTGTCGCTGTTGTTGCAACAGCAGCGCAGGTCGGCGAGGGTGTAGGCGCTGTCGATAGACTCAGCAATCTCTTCTATCCAGTCAGCTTAAGCAGAAATCAACCCACGCCCCAGATTACAGAGCGTGGGTTTTCTATTTCCACCCTCAATCTCAGAATCCATAGGAAATCGTATAGCCGATGGCTACAGCCGTTCACAATCCATCTCGCGATACCGCTGCAGGCCAACGGTCGCTCACGCATCTGCAGATGCTGGAAGCGGAGAGCATTCACATCATCCGTGAAGTTGCAGCCGAATTTCAAAAACCGGTGATGCTCTATTCCATCGGTAAAGATTCATCGGTGATGCTGCGCCTCGCGCAAAAGGCCTTTCATCCGGGGCCAATTCCGGTTCCGCTGCTGCATGTCGATACGGGGTACAAGTTCCGCGAGATGCTCGAGTTCCGCGACGCTTACACGAAGCAGCTGGGCCTGAACCTGCTCGTCTGGCGCAATGAAGAAGCACTGGCAAAAGGAGCGAATCCCGTTGCATTAGGCACCCAGCGTTGCTGCGGACTTTTGAAGACGCAGGCGCTGCTCGATGGCCTCCGCGCACACGGCTTCGACGCAGCATTTGGTGGAGCGCGTCGCGATGAAGAGCGTTCGCGCGCGAAAGAGCGCATCTTTTCCTTTCGCGATAGCGCTGGACAATGGGACCCCAAGAACCAGCGGCCCGAACTATGGAACCTCTATAACAGCCGCATCGGTCCCGGTGAAAGCATCCGCGTCTTTCCGCTATCCAACTGGACTGAGCTGGACATCTGGCACTACATCCACCTGGAAAATATTCCTATCGTGCCGCTCTACTTTGCAAAGGAGCGCCGCATGCTGGTGCGCGGTGACAGCCTCATTCCTGTCGAGCAGCCCTTTGTAAAGGGCTTACCGGGTGAAGAGCAATGGGTGCGTTGCCGCCTGCGCTCGCTTGGTTGCAGCCCATGTACCGGAGCGATCCGCTCCGACGCAGATACAGTGCCGAAAATCATCGCAGAGTTGATATCGTTCCGGTCTTCGGAGCGTGCCAATCGCATCATTGACCACGATCAGGATGGCTCGATGGAGATCAAGAAGCGCGAGGGCTACTTCTGATGCCACATGAATCTCAAATGCTCGCAGAGCCTCCAGAAATCTCGGAACCCGCCTCCATTGAAGAATTTCTCGCTGCCGAGCAGCAGAAAGACTTGCTGCGCTTCACCACCGCCGGAAGCGTGGACGATGGCAAATCCACACTGATCGGCCGCCTGCTCTACGACTCACGCAGCGTCTACGAGGACCAAGTCAAAGCTGTTACGCGCAGCCATTCTGGAAATGTTACAGCGATCGATTTTGCGCAACTCACCGACGGATTGCGCGCCGAACGCGAGCAGGGAATCACTATCGATGTCGCTTATCGTTTTTTTGCGACGTCAAAGCGCAAATTCATCATCGCCGACACGCCCGGCCACGAACAGTACACACGCAACATGGTCACAGGCGCGTCTACAGCAGACCTGGCCATCGTTCTGGTCGATGCGCGCAAGGGCATTCTTACGCAATCGCGGCGTCACGCCTTCATTTCTTCCCTGTTGGGCATTCGTTACGTCGTCGCAGCCATTAATAAGATGGATCTCGTCGATTTTTCCGAAGAGATTTTCCTGCAACGTCAACGCGACCTCTCGGCGCTCGCAGAACGGCTCGAAATTCCGGAACTGCTCTGCATCCCTATCAGCGCTTTGGATGGGGACAATGTTGTCACACGAAGCGAACGTACGCCGTGGTACTTCGGGCCCACCTTGCTGGAGCATCTCGAATCGGTTTCAATTGCGGGTCAGCTGCAAGACGCGTCATTCCGGCTGCCGGTGCAGCGTGTCATTCGTCCCAATCAGGACTTCCGCGGCTTCGCCGGCCAGATAGCCGCAGGAATCGTAAAAATTGGCGATACGGTTGTTGCGCTGCCTTCCGGTCGAACCAGTCGCGTGAAGTCGATTCATACGTTCGACGGCGAATTGCAAAGTGCATTTGCTCCGCAATCGATTGCGTTGACACTCGAAGATGAACTCGACATCAGCCGCGGCGACCTGATCGCGCATCAGCACAATGCGCCGATCCGTTCGTCCCGCCTTGAGGCATCGTTGGTGTGGTTGCATGCCGATCCGTTTTCGGCGGAAAAAACTTATCTGCTGAAGCACACCTCGCAAACAGTGAAGGCACACTTGCAACTCCTTCACCGCCTGGACATCGAAACGCTGGATACGCACGCGTCACACTCGCTCGGCCTGAACGAAATGGGCGAGATCCGCATAAAAACAAGTCGTCCGCTTATGGTGGACACGTATCGCGACAATCGGATCACCGGCAGTTTCATCCTCATCGACCCGGCAAACAACGCCACTGTAGGTGCCGGCATGGTCCGCCGCATTGCAGTCGATCAAGATGCCGCGACAAACTCGGCGGCATATAAAACCGGAGCAGTCCTTCTTCCGCCACGTGCAGACCTAATTCCTGAGATCGAAGAAGAGTTGCTTGCATCCGGGGAAAACGTAGTCACCACCCGCGTCCACAAGCGGGAAGTATGGCGCACGCTTCTCCGTGCCGGATTGATCGTCCTCGTCCACGCACCAGACGAAGCACAAGCAGAGATCATTACGCTCGACGAAGATGGTGAGGGGTTCTTAAAGCAATCGCTGTCGCAGGATGCAAGTGCGGAAGCCCTCTTACAGGAAGTGAAGCGCCTCAGAGAGTTGCAAGCAGCGAAGGGAGCAGATCACGATGATCGCGAGTTCTGAAAGCAGCACCAGCACTGTGCCTGGGCTCGACCAAAAAATTGCGGCTGCGCTCGCGCTTGTCGCGGCAAACGTCAAGGGTGCGCCGGCTGAGTGCGTCACCTGCAGCTTCCAGGCTGAGGACATGGTCGTCCTCGACATGGTGCGCGCCATCCATCCAGATGTCCCCGTACTCTTTCTCGATACCGGCTATCACTTCGCGGAAACGTATGCCTATCGTAACCAGATGGCCGCCGCTTGGAACCTGAACCTGATCAACCTCGTGCCGCAACAGACGGTTCCGGAGCAGGAAGCACAGTTCGGCATTCTTCATCAGAGTGCTCCAGATCAGTGCTGCAAGTTGCGCAAAGTCGGGCCACTCTTCGAAGCGCTTTCGGGCTATGCCACATGGTTTACGGGCCTGCGCCGCGAGCAGGCAAAGAGCCGCGCGCAACTACAGGCCCTCGACCATTTCACCTTACCCGGAGGGAAACAGTTACTGAAGATCAGCCCCCTGACCGAGTGGACTACACGCGACGTCTGGTACTACGCGCAGGAGCATAGCATTCCCCTGCTGCCGCTCTATGACAAGGGCTACTCAAGCATCGGCTGCGAACCTTGCACCAGCCTGCCATCCGATGCAAACGATCCTCGCTCGGGCCGCTGGTCCGGACGCAAGCAGGAATGCGGCATCCACATTCAATCAGAGTAGCGAATCAGGATACGTTCATGGAACTGGCCATCGGCTTTCTCATAGCGTTTGCAATTGCAGTCACCGGGGTTGGAGCAGGCACCATCACTGCGCCCATCCTCGTGCTTTTTCTGCATGTGCCGCTCGCGCTTGCCGTCGGAACAGCCCTCGTCTACTCCGCCATCGTGAAGCTCATTGTCGTCCCCATACAGATGTGGCGGAAACAAGTCTCGTATCGTGCTGTAGGATTCATGCTCCTTGGCGGCCTGCCTGGCGTATTGATCGGAGTATGGCTCTTCCGTCGTGTCGTCCAGCATGGACACGAAAGCATTCTCTATGCTGCGCTCGGCAGCATTATCGTCATCAGTTCCGGCTGGCATCTCTATCGAACATTCCGCAGGCACCATACTCCTCAGGCGAGCCGAAATCATCCAAAGTGGCTCGCTGTACTCATGCTGCCAATTGGTGCAGAAGTAGGCTTCTCGTCCTCTGGTGCAGGCGCCCTTGGAACCATCGCATTGCTGGGCCTGACGACACTCAGTGCATCACAGATTGTTGGAACGGATCTGGCCTTCGGTCTATGTCTTTCAGCCGTCGGTGGCGGCCTGCACCTGCTCAGCCAGGATCTCAATACGGCACTCTTGGCAAAGCTTCTTGCGGGCGGACTCCTTGGTGCGATCGCGGGAAGCGCGGTTGCGCCGCGCCTGCCCAATCAAAAGCTGCGCCTGGTTCTTACCGCGTGGCTGTTGATGATCGGCGTGCAGTTCTGCTATCAGGCTGTGCATCTCCACATCGGCGCGCAATCCCAGGAGAAACGCCTCGCATCCACCGGTGGCGTCCAACATGCTCTGCTGAAGCCTCCCATCATCGCAAATCGGTAGCAGTTCACGTACATTCTTCTTAAGACTCTGAATTCGGGGATTCATCTTTGAAGAAGTCCGTGCATCGCCTGCTGGTAGCTGTCCTGCTGACATTCGTAATATCCGCACACGCGCAAAATGCGGCTGATCTTAAGCCGTCTCCGCAGCAAACCGCGTGGCAAGACCTTGAAATTGGCGTCATCATCCATTTCGGCACCAATACTTTTCTCGATCGCGAATGGGGCGATGGCACAGCCGACCCAAAAGTCTTCAATCCATCGAGCGTTGATACCGATCAGTGGATGAAGGCTGTCAAAGCTGCGGGCGCAAAATATGCAGTGCTCGTTGCCAAGCATCATGACGGATTCACGCTCTGGCCCAGCGAACAAACCGACTACGGCGTAAAGAGCAGTCCTTGGATGAATGGCAAAGGCGATCTTGTGCGCATGGCGTCGGACTCGGCGCGCGCCAACGGATTAAAGTTCGGCGTGTATCTCTCACCCTGGGATCGCCACGAACCAAGATACAAGGACCCCAAAGCCTACGACGAGTACTACCTGAAGCAACTCGATGAACTTGCGACGGGGTATGGCAATCTCGCGGAGTTCTGGCTCGACGGAGCCGGCAGTGTAGGCCGAAAATACGACTTTGACAGCATTATCAACGAACTGCGCACCTACCAGCCCAACACCATGGTCTTCGCCGATGTGGCGCTATTCAAATACGCAGACTTGCGCTGGGTTGGCACAGAAAGCGGCGCCATCTCTTATGAAAACTGGAACGTCATTGATCGCGCGGGCTATCTGCGCTGGAGGCCGATCGAAGCCGACACGCCTCTGCATAAGCTGCACTGGTTCTGGCATCCGAATGATGAAAGCACGCTGAAGAGTGTCAACGAGCTGATGGATGTTTACAACAACACGGTTGGCCATGGCGGACAGCTTATGCTGGGTATTGCACCCGACCGCACCGGTCGTCTACCGGAGGCCGATGTAAAACGCCTCAAGGAGTTCGGAGACGCCGTTCGCCAACTCTACAGCCACAACCTCATTGTCGATGAGCACGCGAAGCCTGCCTCGGCGGACGAGTCCGCTGCACTGGATAATGACCCGGATACTTTTTGGTCTGCTCCTTCGGGCTCGCATCATGCCACCATCGAAGTTACATTTCCAAAGCCCATTACCTTTGACCGCGCACTCACCATGGAGTGGCTCAATGATGGCCAGCACGTCCAGAAATATGCAATTGAAGTCTACGAGAACGGCAGCTGGCGGAGCATCGCAGAAGCGCAGGCCATTGGACACAAGAAAATCGACATTTTTCAGCCTGTAACCGCGCAGCGTGTGCGCCTCAACCTGCTCTCCACCAGTGCCGAGGCGCACATCCGCGAATTCCAGTTATTTTCGAACGATACGAACCGGAGACTGTACTGACGGGGCAGAAGCTTCCTCCACCTTCTGCGAGCCTGCAATCGTCAAATTTTGTTCCAGCCCGGCATTGGTCTCGCCGGGCTGCGCGCCCCCGACAAATACCTTGTACTCGCCCGCCGTCACTGCGCGCTGACCCTGTGCGTCTACCAGGCTTAGCCCGCGAGCATCTACGTCAAACGCCACATGCCCCACCTGGTGCGGTTCAAGGTGCACGCGTTTGAAACCAGCAAGCCAATGATTTGGATTTCCCGGAGCCGTAGGCGGCGTGATGTAAAGTTCAGCGACTTCATCGCCGGCAATCGCGCTTGTATTCTCTACATCCACGGTCACATGCAACGGTACGCCCGCATTCAGTTTTGGTGCCGATAAGTGCAGATTCTTGTACGCAAATTTCGAATAGCTCAGGCCGTATCCAAATCCATAGAGCGGCTTTTGGTGGAGGTAACGATACGTGCGGCCATCCATCGCGTAGTTATCAAATGCAGGCAGTTGATCCACAGACTGATAGAACGTCACCGGCAGTCGTCCCGCTGGATTCGCCGTTCCGGCCAGTGCATCGGCAATCGCCGTGCCGCCAGCCTGTCCCGGGTACCACGCCTCCAGAATGGCCGAAGCGTGCTGCTGTGCCCAATCCACCGCCAGGGCGCTGCCATTCAACAGAACCACCACCAGAGGCTTGCCGGTAGCAGCAAGCGCGTTCAGGAGATCGCGCTGCACGGCAGGCAACGCAATGTCCGTGCGGTCGCCACCAGAGAAGCCGGGAATGTGTACCGGCATCTCTTCACCTTCTAACCCTGGTGATAAGCCGACGAACGCAACAATCGCATCCGCCTGGTTTGCCGTCTGGATCGCCTGCTGGCGCAACTGCTCCACATCGGGCTTCCACTTGAGTGTTATGCCCGAGCCGTAGTCCGCGCCCGATCGCGAATATTCCAGCTTGAACGGACGCGGCTTTGCGTCGTCGAAGTGGACCGTAAACGTCAGCGGATGCCCCTGATCGTTCGGATCGTTGCTCGAATCGCTCGCAACCTCTTTGCCGTCAAAGGACACGCTATACGCATAAGTCGACGCGCAATGTGGTTCACAGCGCGCATGCTCGACAGTAAACGTCACATCGCCAGGTGCAAGCGGCTGAAAGCTTCCGCTCCACCGCACACTGAAGCTCTTCGCGCCCTGCACGGGGACAGGCACAACGCGGTTCCAGTCAAAATCGATCCGGGCATCACGCTGCGTCGTCGGAGTGCCGCTAAAGTCCGAATTTGCAAAATATTCTGCCGTCAATCCTCCCGCGTGTCCGTCCTTATCCAGAAACACGCTGCTCGGCACGACTATAGGTAACTCCGCTACCAGTGGGGAGCCCTGCGCAAAGAGCACCTTCGGTCCTTTGTCCGCAAACTTCGCTTGCAGTCCCGCCAGTGGAGTCACAGGATGCAGCGCTGCGCCATTGTAGTTTCCTTCCAGCACGTCCAGCGCCTCCGCATTGGGTCCGACCACGGCAATCGTCTTCACCGAGCCCTGCAGAGGAAGGATATTGCCGTCATTCTTCAGCAGAACGATCGCTTCATGCGCCGCCTGCAGCGCAAGCTCGGCGTGCGCCGGCGTAGCGTTCTCGCTCGGAGCAATCTGCGAATAAGCATTCGATCCCGGCGGATCAAACAATCCAAGCTTGAAGCGAGCCGTAAACAGCCGCGTCACCGCCTGGTTGATCGCCGCTTCATCGATCAGCCCTTGATGTACGGCATCTACCAGTGCGGCATATTCGTTGCCGCAGCTAAGATCATCGCCCGCTTTCACCGCAATGGCGGACGCATGCGCCGCATCGGGAGAAAAGTGGTGGCCATTCTCGCTGTAGAAATCGTTGATCGCCCCGCAGTCGGAAACGACATACCCATTGAATTTCCAGGCCTGCCGCAGCGTCTTGTCCAGCAGATCGTGGTTCGCGCAAGCAGGCGATCCATTCACGCTGTTGTACGCGCACATAATGGAGTCGGCCTTTGCATCCACCATCGCCATACGAAACGCCGGCAGGTACGTGTCTTCCACATCGTGCGCCGAAGGATCGATGTTCGCAGTATGCCGCGTCGATTCCGGCCCGCTGTGTACGGCATAGTGTTTCGCCGTGGCAATTGTCTTAAAGATTTTCGGATCGTCGCCCTGCAGCCCCTTGATGAAGGCAACGCCCATCTGCCCCGTCAGGTAGGGATCTTCGCCATACGTCTCTTGTCCGCGTCCCCAGCGTGGATCGCGAAAGATATTGATGTTCGGCGACCAGAAGTCCAATCCACGATAGATGCTGTGATCTCCCTCCGCCTGCGCCTGGTTGAACTTCGCGCGCGCTTCGGTGGAGATCGTGTCGCCAATGTTGTGCTCTAGTTCGGTATCCCAAGTCGCTGCCAGCCCAATCGCCTGCGGAAAGACCGTCGCATAGCCGGCGCGCGCCACGCCGTGCAGCGCCTCACTCCACCAGTCATATTCCGGAACGCCGAGCCGTGGAATGGCCACAGCATAGTTCTGCATCTGCGAAACTTTCTCTTCGAGCGTCATCTTTGAAACCAGATCGGCCACACGTCGTTCCGTTGGCTGAGAGGGGTCAAGATAGAGCGGCTTCTCTGGAGTAGACTGGCTGAAACCATTTGTTGCAGATGCTACGGCGGCGAAAGAGGAAAGCAGAACTGCAGAAACAAGGGCACGGCGAATTTTCATAGTTTTGATGGACTTCCAGGATTACTGTTTTCAAGTATACGGACAGGTAAAGCGATTTTCTAAATTTTCTGCCGAAATTATATCTGGATTTCACTTACGATTCGGGCCTGTGTATCGGGGTCATGAGACGAGGGAATTGTAGTGCGGATTTCGTTATTTATCACCTGTTATAACGACACGCTCTTCCCGGAAACTGGAAAGAGCCTCGTCCAGTTGCTGGAACGTTTAGGCCATCAGGTCGATTTTCCGTTCGAGCAGACCTGCTGCGGCCAGATGCATTACAACACCGGTTATCAGACGGAAGCCATTCCCCTCATGCAACGCTTTGTTGAAGTTTTCAAGGATGCCGAAGTAATCTGTATCCCTTCCTCGTCCTGTGTCGCCATGATTCGAGATCATTACCCCAAGATGGCTGAGGCTTCCGGTGATTCCAGACTGATTCAGGCCGTGGACGCGCTGCTTCCACGGGTCTATGAGCTATCCGAGCTGCTCGTAAACAAACTCGGCGTGGAAGACGTAGGCGCCTATTATCCGCATCGCGTCACCTACCATGCCAGTTGCCACTCTCTGCGCAGTTTGCATCTCAACGATTTGCCACTCCGCCTGTTACGGAATGTCCGCGGCATCGATTTGGTGGAGCTGCAGGCCGCGGACCAGTGTTGCGGTTTCGGTGGCACCTTCGCCGTGAAGAACGGCGATGTCTCCGCTGCCATGCTCGCCGACAAACTTCGCTGCGTCGAAAATACCCGCGCCGAAGTCTGCACCGCAGTCGATAATTCCTGCCTCATGCACATCTTCGGCGGTCTGCACCGGCAGCGCACCGGCGTCAAGACCGTACACCTTGCCGAGATCCTCGCGTCTACAGAAGACCAGCTTGGGGAAGACAAGGCGGTTCAATGACCATCCGCGTAGGAGAAGCTGCCGAAGCTCCCACCTTTCAGAAAGCGGCTTTCACGCTGCTCGATGACACGCAGCTTCGCAAAAATGTCCGCCATGCCACTGACGTCATCACCAACAAGCGTGCAGTCGTTGTCGGCGAGCAGCGCGACTGGCAGCAGCTCCGCACCTCGGCCAGCGCTATCAAGCAGCACACGCTGAAGCATCTCGATCACTATCTGGTGCAATTTGAAGCCGCCTGCCATGCAGCCGGTGGTCAGGTGCACTGGGCGTCCGATGCGGACGAGGCCAACCGCATCATCGTCGGCTTGGTAAAGCAGTATGGCAGCAAAGAAGTTATCAAGGTCAAGACGATGACCTCCGACGAGATCGGTCTCAACAAAGCGTTTGAAGCGAATGGCATCCATCCGTATGAAACCGATCTCGCGGACATGATCATCCAGCTCGGGCGAGACAAGCCTTCACACATCGTTGTTCCGGCGTTGCATAAAAACCGCCAGCAGATACGCGAAATCTTTATGCAGGCCATGGGCCTCGCCGAGCTAGGCGACAAGCCTGAGGATCTGACGCACGCCGCACGCCGCTACCTGCGAGAAAAATTTCTGAAGGTCAAGATCGGCATCAGTGGGGCCAACTTTTTGCTGGCCGACACCGGTGGCGTCTGCGTCGTCGAGTCCGAAGGCAATGGCCGCATGTGTCTCACGCTGCCTGATGTGCTGATCAGCGTCGCCGGTATCGAAAAGGTCATTCCCTCTTTTCGCGATCTCGAGGTCTTTCTGCAGCTGTTGCCGCGTTCAGCCACAGGTGAGCGCATGAATCCCTACAACTCGCTCTGGACAGGCGTGCACAAAGGCGATGGCCCGCAACATTTCCACGTCGTTTTGCTGGACAACGGACGCACGCGCATCCTTGCCGATCCAGAGGCGCGGCAAACGCTGCATTGCATTCGCTGCGGTGCCTGCCTCAATACGTGTCCTGTATATCGTCAGACAGGCGGCCACGCATACGGTTCCATCTACGCAGGCCCCATCGGCGCGATACTCACGCCACAGCTCTTCGACATGCAGCATTCGCAGTCTCTGCCCTATGCATCCTCGTTATGCGGAGCCTGCTACGAAGTCTGCCCCGTCAAAATCAACATTCCCGAAGTGCTCATCCATTTGCGCGGCCGCATCGTGCGTGAGCAGCAGAGCAGAGCGAATCTCGAAGCCATCGGCATGAGAGCCATGGCGAGCATCTTTTCGAGCAGTCGTCGCTTCGAGGCAGCACAGCGTCTCGGTCGGATCGGCCAATGGCCGTTCGTCTCCGAAGGATGGGTGAAGCATCTTCCCGGCATGCTCGGCAATTGGACCTCCGTGCGCGATCTGCGTCCTTTGCCGAAGCAATCGTTCCGCGGCTGGTGGCGTGAGCGCGCAAAGAAAATGGACGCTAAGGGGGTTTTGTAGGTTTGCCTGGTTAAGAAAGAATGGTCATCCTGAGCTACGTCCTTGCACAGCTAAGGACGTCGTCGAAGGGATCTACTTTTTGTTTTTGCCACATTGACTGTTAGGTCAGAACAAGGGATACCAATGCCAGAAGAGATGAGTGCACGCGAAGCCATTCTCAACCGCATCCACGCCGCAAACGGCGCAGGGAGCGCGGCCGCGTATGAAGGCCAGTACATGGCCATCGAGCGGGCCTATCAGCAAGCAGCAACCATGGATCGTGCCGCGATCCTCAAAACGCTCATTGAGCGCCTGCACGAATACGACGCGCATGTCGTCGAGACAACCGTCGATGCAATCGCGTCTACGATCCGCGAAGTCCTCACCTCGCACAATCAGAAATCAACAGCCGTAGCCGACAATTTTCCGAAGCAATTGCTGCCGGCAGGATTCTCGTGGCAGCACGAACTCAGTACAACAACCGAGCAGCTCAACACAATTGAAGGCGCCATCTCCGGATGCGAAGCTGCCATCGCTCATACCGGAACGATTATCCTCAAAGGCGCTCGCACGCTGACGCTCTTGCCTGATCGCTTGCTTTGCGTCGTATATGAGAACCAGGTCTTCGAGACCGTGCCGGAGGCTATAGCGGCCTTGGCGCGAGACGCAGCCGAGCCGCTCACATTCATTTCCGGTCCGTCCGCTACGGCAGACATTGAAATGACGCGCATTCGCGGTGTCCACGGCCCGCGCTTTCTCGATGTGATCTTGGTAAGAAACTAGAATCTTAGGCTGCGTGCTTCACGCGATAGCCTCGCACGGCGAAATAAAGCACGAAAAGATAGCAGACCAGCGGCACAAAAAACGCAAGCTGAATGTTTGAAATATCAGAGATGCGTCCCATGAGTGCAGGGAAGACCGCGCCGCCAAGAATCGCCATCACCACCAGAGAAGCCCCGCGCTTCGTATATGGCCCAAGATGGCGAATGCTGAGTGCAAAGATCGTGGGAAACATGATCGAGTGAAAAAAGCCTAGCAATACGATGCCTGCCAGCGCTAACGATCCGCTCAGAAAAATAACCGGCAACACCGAAACTACTGATCCGACAGCAAACGCTGCCAGCATTCTGGCTGGTGGTACTTTCTTCATCAACGCAGATCCGGCAAAGCGGCCAATCATGAACCCAAGAAGGTGCAGCTTCAGATAATTCGCTGCCTGCGTGTCCATCGTGCCCGGGTGCGTATGCTGCACAAAGCGAATCACGAAGCTTGCCACGCCAACCTGCGCGCCGACATAGAAAAATTGTGCGGCGACTCCCGTCAGCAAATGCGGAAATGCGAAAATGCCCTTGAAATGAGGCGATACATCCTCTGCCTTTTCTTCCAGAATCACCGGCAGCTTTGCCGAATAGATGATCAACGCCATCACCAGGAAGATGCCGACGATCACCATATAAGGAACGCGTACGACGTTCGCTTCCGATCCGGCTGCCGCAGCATGCGCGCGCGAAAGAATAAACGCCGATCCCAGAATCGGCGTTACCACTGCTCCCACCGCGTTAAATGACTGCGCCAGATTCAGCCGCTGCTCAGCCGTCTGCGGAGGCCCCAGAAATGTCACATAAGGGTTCGCGGAGACTTCAAGGAACGACTGACCGCAGGCCATGATGAAGAGTCCCAGTAGAAATACCGCGTACATGCGAATCGATGCCGCCGGGATAAACAGAAACGCGCCCAGCGCACAAATCAGCAACCCGCACACAATCCCGCGCTGGTAACCGATTTTCTCCATCAGCCGTCCGGCAGGCCACGCGGCTAAAGAATACGCGCCGAAAAACGCTACCTGCACGAATGACGACTGAAAATCCGTGAGATGAAAAGCACCCTTCAGATGTGGAATCAGAATGTCATTCAGGTTGACGCCGACTGCCCAGAGAAAAAACAGGCTGGTAATGAGAATCAGTGGCAGCACATAGCGCCGCTCCGTAAGCGGACCGCCTACCTGCGGTGTGGATGTCGACGAAATGCGCGTCACTGCCATAAATGCCGCTACTCTCCGGCAACAACCGGATTCACCAGCGTACCTAGCCCGCCCACCTCAACCGTGACCGTCTCGCCGGCGCGCAGCCAGCGTTGCGGGCTGCGTCCCAAGCCTACACCCGCTGGGGTGCCCGTGCTGATGATGTCGCCGGCTTGCAGTGGAGTGATCGACGAAATATAGGCAATCAGATCAGGTAGCTTGAAGATCAGCTCGCGTGTATTCGAGTGCTGCAGCACTTCGCCGTCAATCGAAAGCTTCACATCCAATGCGTGCGGATCGGCAATCTCATCCTTCGTCACAACCGAAGGTCCTAGCGGCGCAAAGGTGTTAAAACTCTTGCCCAACGTCCATTGTGTCGTTGCCAACTGAATATCGCGCGCGCTGACATCGTTCAGAATCGTGTAGCCAAAGACATGCTCCAACCAGTGATCGCGTGCAATGCGGCTGCCGCCCTTCCCAATCACGCAGGCAAACTCCGCCTCATAGTCTGGCTGCGTGGATATCGACGGCAGCTCAATCGCAGCATGCGGGCCGATAAGCGCCGACGCAAGCTTCAGAAAAACCGTCGGCACTTTTGGAATCTCCATCTTCGATTCCACTGCATGGTCGCGATAATTCAGTCCTACGCAGAAAATACGGGGCGGGTCCTGAAGCGGAGCAAGCAATTTCACCTGATTCAGTGGAATACGCGCACTCGTTGTCGATGCAAGGTCCGCGGATGCATCCAGTGCTTCCGCGCCTCCGTGAATGATCGAAAGTACGCTGGGAAAGCGCGACGAGACATCCGCGATAAAACCATCGACAAGCACACCCGCACGGACAGCCGCGCTTGTATCGGAAAACGTAACCAGTTTCATGCATCTCTCCAAACGCGCCCATCAGGATAGCTGTAGTCGCGTAATGTTTCTGGATAAATTTCGGCGCCGTACCCCGGCTTCTCCGGCAGCAGGTAATGCGCATTGCGAATCCGCACAGGATTGACGAAGTGCTCGTGCAGGTGGTCGACGAACTCCGTCACTCGATTCTCAAGCGTGGTGGAAACGCGCAGATAATCAAACGCCGACAGGTGCTGCACATATTCGCACAAGCCCACACCGCCGGCATGCGGGCAGACTGGAATATTGAATTTTGTCGCCATCAGAATCACGGCAAGATTCTCATTCACGCCTGCTAGACGGCAGCTGTCGATCTGGCATACGTCAATCGCATTTGCCTGCAATAGCTGTTTAAACATCACACGATTGTGGCAGTGCTCTCCTGTTGCAATGCGCACCTGCGGAACCTCGCGTCGAATCCGGGCATGCCCCAGAATGTCATCCGGGCTCGTCGGCTCCTCCATCCACCACGGATCGACCTCCGCCAGCATCCGCGTCCGCTCAATCGCTTCATCGACATCCCATTTTTGGTTCGCATCCATCATCAGCTTGTTGTGCGGACCGATTTTGCTCCGGATGAGCCTCGCTCGCCGCAAATCGTCTTCCGGCTCGCCGCCGACCTTCAGCTTGAAGTGTGTCCATCCCTGCGCCAGCGCTTCATCGGCAAGGCGGACAATCTTTTCATCGCTGAAACCGAACCAGCCCACGGAAGTCGTGTAAGCCGGATAGCCGGTCTGCTGCAATTGCGTGAGCCGCGCATCCATGCCGCTCTTGCGCTCATCCAGGATGGCTATTGCCTCTTCGCGCGTCAATGCATCGGTGATGTAGCGAAAGTCGATCGCGCGAGCAATCTCTTCAGAGTCCATATCCGCCAGCAGCTTCCAGAGCGGCTTGCCTTCCACGCGCGCATACAGATCCCACACCGCATTGATCAGCGCGCCCGCCGCCAGGTGAATCACACCCTTTTCCGGACCGAGCCAGCGAAACTGGGTATCGGAGGTCAGTTCCCGGTAAAAGGCTCCAAGATCATCCGTGATCGATGCCAGATTGCGTGACACCACAAACCGCGACAGGTAGCGCAAGGCCTCGACGCACAGCTCCGTTCCCCGGCCGAGCGTAAACGTCAGGCCGTAACCCTGCAATCCGTGGTTTGTCTCAAGAATGCAGTAGGCCGCGGAGTAGTCCGGGTCTTTATTGACAGCATCGGAACCGATCTGTTCCCGCGAAGTAGGGAAGCGCAGATCAATCACACGCGCATTTGTAATCTTCAGTTCGCTCAATCTGAGTTGATCTCCTTTTTGTCAGCTAAACAGCAGTCCACCCGCCGTCAATCGGCAGGAGCGAACCGGTCATAAATTCCGCTTCGTCCGAGCACACGTAGCGAACCATGGAGGCAATTTCTTCCGGCTTTCCGAGCCGTCCCATCGGCTGGCGTGCATTCAGCTCCGCGCGAATCTTTTCTTTCTCGTGCGCGTGATACTTCTCCAGATAGCCTTCGACAAAAGGTGTCTGCACTGTGCCTGGGCAAATGCAATTCACGCGCAATTCCTTCGGATACTCCACCGCAAGCTGCCGTGTCATCGCCAGCACCGCGCCCTTCGTTGTGCAATAGGCAAAGCGCTGTTTGATGCCGACCAGTCCCGCAACCGAACCAATATTCACGATGGAGCCGCGACTCTTCAGCAGCAGCGACAGCATCGCGCGTGTCACCAGGTAAACAGACTTCACATTCACTTCCATCAAGCGATCAAAATCATCCGGCTCAACATGCTGTATGTCGCCAACGTGAGCAATGCCTGCGTTGTTTACCAGGATGTCCAGCCGATCCAGTTGCCCGGCAACCATATCGATCGACTCACGCTTCGTTACATCCACATGTGTTGCTCTCGCGCCTGGCAAACTGCTCGCAAGCAACTGTGCTTTTTCCAGATTAAGATCCGCGACAATAACCGCTGCCCCGGCGCGCGCCAGCTCTTTGCATGTCGCCTCGCCAATGCCGCTTGCGCCGCCGGTCACAAGAGCATGTTTTCCATCCAGACGAAACGGTTCAGCATTGCTTGTCATCAAAACGTAATCCTCTGCGCAAAAATGCGCTGTTGTGCCTTGGCAAGAATGGCCTTCGACGGCTCTTCAGTCGTCAGCGCTTCGATAGCCACATCATTCAGAATCGCCGCGAACGCCGGAAGGTTTTTGCTGCGCGGCAACTTGCGTGCTCCAAGGGAAATCTCTTCAATCTTGCTGTAAGCGGGAATCTGCCGTTGCACCTCGGCATCTCTCCACGTAGAAAGACGCACTCCCACCGTCCCGTGCTTTACGATGCCGAGATCGAGCTCCGGTTGCGTCAGAAAATGCAGAAAGTCATAGGCAGCCTGTTTATGCTTCGACCCGCTTCCAATCCCCAGCGTCCAGAAAACAGAAAGAGACGCAGGCACGGTGCCTTCTTCTGCGGGAATAGGCGCAATCCCAATCTTGCCGCGCAGCGGCGACCCAGGCCGGTCGCAACGCGCTGCAAAGCCGAACCAGTTCACCATCATCGCAATCGCTCCGGAGAGGACCACATCTCCCGAACGTGTCGAATCGAACCGCTCCGCTCCGGGGTAACACCTCGAAGCATCGCGAATGGTGTCGCGGTAAAAATCCAGAGCAGCCTCAGCCTCCGGCGTATTCAGAATGGCGTTGCCGTCCTTATCGCTAAACTCTCCACCGCGACTCCACAGCTGCAATGCAAAGTCGTAAAGCGTATTGTGTCCATCCGGGAAAGCGGCAAAGAGCGTCCCATATAGGTTTTCTGCAGGACGCGTAAAAAAGCGTGCCATGTCCGTAAATTGCTTCCAGGTAGCTGGCGGCTTTAAATCGTAACCATATCGGTTACGAAACTCTGCCTGCTCTCCAGCGTCTTCGAAAAGATCGCGGCGATAGATCAGGCACTCCGGGCCATCATGCCACGGCAGCGTGTAAAGCTTATCTCCAAATACAAGCGGCTCTACTATCGATCGCGCCCATCCCTGCGGCCAATCGGCGACCGGCCTTTGCTGCATGTAGGGTGTCAGCTCTTCAACCGCTCCATCATCTACGGCCTCGGCAGTCCAGTCGGTACTGATAAACCCAATGTCCCATGTTCCTGAACGCAGGCCATTTTTCTCGAACAATTCTCCATGCAGCTTGTGCAGATCGAGCGGAACGGCTTCAAACTCAATCTCGGGATGCTGTTCACGGTAGAGCGCAATCTGCTCGGCAAATGCATTTTCAAAATCAACGAACTCCCGTACCGCGATACGCAGACATATATTTGGCATCGTCATTTCCTGTTCAACGGAACCCCATCCGATTCGCTTGAAATATACGCCGCTTCCACCGTGCGCATCGTATCCATCGCATCTTCAACGCTTGTTGGTAACGTTTTTGCAGCTCCCGTGATAAACGCCTGCAACGAACCCATCGAACCGATGAAGGCATCTGGAAACCAGTTGCCCATGGTGGGCAGCGGCTGCCAGTCTTCTTCCGGCCTCGCAATGCGGAGAGAATCCGGTCGTCCCTGCGGATAATCCAGGTTCACACCCATCACCGCATGCAGCACGCTTTCCGTACCTTCCCATTGCACATAACTGCGCTGCGAATCCTTGAACCTATGATCATGATTTGTTGCGATATACACGCGCTTCCAGTCGCCATAATCCAGCGTGATGACGCTCTTCGTTGCCGCTAGCCCCGGCGTCTTTGGATTGCGCACCGTCTTCGCCAGCACCCGTTCCGGATTTCCAAACCACGAGCGTACAAGGTCGACGTAATGAATGCTGTGGTAAAGAATCTCCAGACGCGGCGCAGTCGACAGGAAGGTCCACAGCTTCCACGGCATATAGTCGCGGACCACTACTTCCATATCGTGCACCTGGCCTAGCAGGCCGGCATCCGTAATCTGCTTTGCCGCCAGCATGACCGGAGCATAGCGCAGCTGGAAATTTACCGCCGCCGTAAGACCCTTCTTCCGGCAGATGGCCAGAATCTGCTCCGCCTCGTCCAATGTGTTGCCCATCGGCTTCTGAATCAGCACGGCAGCTCCATCCGGCAGCAATGGCAACACATCCAGAATCGCGCCCGCAGGAACGGCAACATCAAACACGCGATCGTTTGTAGATTTACGGATCGCTTCGTCAAGCGACGCCGTCGCCAATGGAACCGAGTATTTCTGCGCAAGCGCCGTCGCCTTCACCAGGTCCGCATCTACAAGCGACGCCACCGGAAATCCAGCCTTCCGATACGCAGGCAAGTGCGCATCATGCACAATGCCGCCCGCCCCAATCACAATAATCGGGCGCGGATTCCGAGGCAGCGGTGCAGTGGCCTCACAAAGAGCTTGCTCGATTCGAGAATGAAAGTCCGCGCTCATCGGTAACTCGCGTTATTCAATTTGCCCTGCTGTTGCATGCGTCTCAACTTCTATATGCGAAAGTATTCGTTTGTCAATAAAACCGCGCCTCGTGGCTGAAACAGCGCCAGCCCACGGGCTGGCGCCGATAGAAACATATCAATCCGCAGCGGGAAGAATTTTGAAGCTGTACGCGTAATTGCCCGGAGCCTGTGCGGGCAGCTCAAGATGCAAACCATCTGCCTGCTGCGTGAAGCGAATCGACGCATCCGTACCCAGCAAAGACACGGACTTCACCTTGAAGTTACTTGCCTCTCCCAACGAATGAACCGTCAAATGACCATCGGCTGGCCAGCCAAGTGCGATCGCAAAGAGAGTTTTGCCCTTGGTCGTGAAACGGATGTCCTGTGCCGTATAGGGCTTTGTCGCCGTGTCGTTAAACGACCCCGCAACAACCTGCGTTGGGCCTTCACCGTATGTGGTCCAAGGTCGCGTGCTGTAAATGGCCTCTCCATTTACCTTCAACCACGCGCCCATGTGTTGCAGAATCGATTGTGCCTGTTCAGGAATCGTTCCATCGGATTTTGGCCCGATGTTCAGCAGCAGGCTTCCATTCTTACTCACAATATCCACCAGCTGCCAGACAAGGCTCTCCGGCGATTTATACGTATCGCCCTGTATATAGCCCCATGACTTTTGGCTCACCGACGTATCCGTCTGCCAGTGTATCGGCCGGATATGGTCCAGTTGCCCGCGCTCGATATCCAGAACGGTCGTACCCTCCGGAAACGCATTGTTCTTGCGGAAGAGCACCACCTGCTGCCCATTCTTCGCTGCCTGGTTATAGTAAAAAGCCGCAAACCGCTTCAGATAGGGTTGGAAGGTGTCCTGCTCGACCCACCAGTCGAAATAAATCAGTTCCGGATGATACCGCTTGACTAATTCTGCGCTGCGCGCCAGCCAGTCATTCAAATACGCAGTGTCAGGATGCCCCGTGCCATCCTTTCCGGGATCGATACCCACATGCGCGGGACCATAAAGCGAAGCATACTTCGGGTCCTGCACGTCGGATGGAAACGCTCGTCCGCCATTCATGAACCAGTAGTGTTCGGCGCGATGCGAAGAAACCCCAAAGTGAAGTCCCTCCGCCAGAATGGCCGTGCGCAACTCGCCGATGATGTCCCGCTTCGGCCCCATCTTGGTCGCGTTCCAATCGCTCAGCTCTGACTGGTACATCTGGAAACCGTCATGGTGCTCCGCGACTGGAATCACATATCGCGCACCCGATTCCTGAAAGAGCGCCGCCCATGCTTTTGGATCAAAGTTCTGCGCGTGAAACTCCGGAATGAAGTTCTTATAGCCGAACTTCGTCTGCGGGCCGTAAGTCTCTACTTCGTGTTTGTATTCAGGCGATCCCTGCAGGTACATCGCGCGCGGGTACCACTCGCTGCCAAAGGCCGGAACTGAGTAGACACCCCAATGGATAAAAATTCCAAACTTCGCATCCTGATACCACTCAGGAATCTTGTATCCCTTCAGTGAATCCCAATCAGGCTGGAATGGGCCTGCCTGTGCCATCTTGTCCACAGACGCAAGCACCGCATCGCGCTGCTTGTCATATTTCTGTACGGATTTCTGCCAGATCAGGTCATCCTGGTTCGGCTGTTGAGCCAAAGCCGCAAGCCCTCCGCACAACAGCAGGCTCCAGGTAAACGATTTCAACGCGCGCATAGCGATCACTTCAATCTCCTGCAAGAGATGCTTTTGGTAGAACCATCCTTTTATACGCTAAAAACATTTTTGATGGGCAAGCGTACTTGATTCTATTGTCTTCGATGCGAGCGAGGTACGGCACAGTGAGCG
>Ga0206835_1032_pt1 | contig 61624 bp, 59 predicted proteins | sample Alteio_BWOrgCont_31_FD_152853 | JGI IMG/M metagenome (GOLD analysis project Ga0206835, IMG submission 152853) | Enriched cells from forest soil in Barre Woods Harvard Forest LTER site, Petersham, Massachusetts, United States -... | ecosystem: Environmental > Terrestrial > Soil > Temperate forest >...
CGATAGCCTATACTATTCCTATGCATCCCTTTTTGTATCACTACCTGATAGTACCAGCCATGGTTCTACTTTTATGCCTCAAAGGGCTAATGGATGGTATAAGGATACTACTTTAACTATGATGATTCATGATACTATTTTCGAAATATTTCCGCAATGCGGTATTAACCCGGCCAAAATAAAAGCTATTTGGAACGACCAGTTCCAGAAAACATTTATTGCTACAAAAGAATTTGAAAGCCGATTGAAGTACATTCATCAGTATGCTTATGAAGATTTACTCGATCTATATGTAAATAACCTTGATAAGAATCTTTCAGATATAGATTCTATGGCTGCGGATATGTTTAAAAGGCAGGGCATGGAGGAAGACCAGGGTATGGAAAAAGTATTCCGCGACTTTGCAAAACGTGGTGATGGTAAAGTAAATATAAGTTCAGAATTGTTTGCCAGGTTAAAATCCTTCTATACCATACAGTCTAAAATATATATGGAAGCTGAAACCAAAACGCAGAACGAATTCTGGGGCAAGTAGAAACAAATGGACAGCACCGCACAGGCCAAAAAAGTAGAACATTCGAATAAAGATGTACAGCGAATGGCTCAGAATTTTAAGGAAGAACTTGACTCGAATATGGAAGATGCATACAGGCAGATAGGCCGAAAACACGCATTTGTAATCGCAAAAAGCGGTTATACCGTTGGCATTACCAATACAGGGTGGAACAATTTAGATAAGTATGTCATGGAATCTACCATTTATCGTACTACGTTAGATTATACTGACCCACAAACAGGAAAGAAAGCTATAATTACTTATAAACCGGTTTCATTCGAGATAAGTAACTACAAACATTACGACCAGGTGTTTGTTTACCTATTACCTGACAAACTGGCCAGTTTCATGAGGTTAAATGATTCAGCAGGAGTATTCAAAGAAAAGCTTGATGGTATTATGACCTATAATATGGCTTGTGTTGCTTATAAAGACGATAGCATATTTTTTTACTCAGAAACCAGTATAAGCGCTAAAGAATATAAGGACATACAGCTAAAACCTATCGCTGCTTCAAACCTTACCTCTAAACTAAATGAGGTAAGCAGCATGAGGCAACAAAGCGATATAACTTACGAAGTGGGCTTTATTCAAATGCAAATGGTTGAACAAAAAAGGCAAAAGTTATTGGAAGAAAAAAAAGAGTTCACTTTTAAGGTTGGGAAATTATTGTTCCCCTGTTGGGGTATGATGATGGGCTATAGCGAACCTCGTACCGATACTACTAGCTTAAGGAGTATGTTAAAATAGACACTTTATCTCCTCTTCTTCCTCACTCGCTCTCCTCACTCCGCTCTAACCTACGGGGGGTGTTGAAAACAAAAGCATGTTTTGCTTTTAAAAGGGAAATAGGTGAGCGAACTTTACGTCTTGACCTCACCCTTCAATTCCCTCCCCTTGCACAAGGGGAGGGAGGAAGGTTAAGTTCTTTGAAATAAAAATAGGGATAAGAGGTAAGAAATAAGGAGTAAGTCTCTGTGTAACTCTGTATGCTCTGTGAACTCTGTGTTGAGTCTTTATACGTGTCAAATAATCAAGATAGATATCGGGACAGGACTGGAAGTATGCACACATTTTTTAATCCAGAGTGCAATGCATGTGAATCAACATATTGAAATACAATACCTTAAATGAACCTGTCTTTCTGTCATGTGTGCAAGGTTGGTCGTTAGTGGTAAGCACCTATTAACTTAGTCCGACCACCGAGGATTCTGGGCAGGCAAGCTCAGGCTGACCTTTGTGAGGGTTGTGGTATTTTGCTCAGTGTCCTTAGTGGTAAACGTTTTGGCCTTCGACCCACGAGTTCTCGGGGCAGGCAGGCTCAGGCTGACCGAAGCGTGCTCTCTGTGTTTTTAACTCAGCGTTCTCTGCGGTGTATTCCTTTGCGACCTCTGCGTGAGGCCTTTAACACAACCTTACTTATTTCTTCTTGCTTTTCTTCCAGCAATCATCAATATGGTCATCGACCATACCTACAGCTTGCATAAAAGCATAGCAAATAGTAGAGCCACGGAATTTGAAACCACGTTTGCCCATATCCTTGCTCATAGCATCGCTAATGGCGACACTCGCCGGCACCTCTTTCAATGATTTACGGCTGTTCACAATGGGTTTATGATTTACAAACCCCCATACATATTTATCGAATGAGCCAAACTCTTTTTGAATAGCCAGGTATAGTTTGGCATTGTTAATGGCAGCTTCTATCTTAAGTCGGTTACGTATAATACCCGCGTCTTGCATAAGTGCCTCAAACTTCTTGGCATCAAACTTAGCCACCTTCTTTGCATCAAAATTGGCAAATGCCTTGCGGAAGTTATCGCGTTTTTTAAGTACAGTTAACCAACTAAGGCCAGCCTGGAAGCCCTCCAAAACTAAAAACTCAAACAGTTTCTGGTCATCGTGTAATGGTTGTCCCCATTCTTTATCGTGGTAGTCAATATATATCTGCTCTTTCAGGCACCAACCACAACGTACTTTCTCTTTCATAGTATACGTATTTATAAATATTGAATATAACTTTAATTTTTCACTTTTAACTCTCCATTTTTAACTGCCCGATTATTTATCCAATCTACAAGGTTCAAGATTGGGCCGGTCATGAATGTGGTAGCCAGAGCCATTAGCACCATCATGGCAAAGACTTCAGGCGATAATATACCCAAATCATACCCAATGTTCAATACAATAAGTTCCATAAGTCCACGTGTATTCATAAGAGCGCCTAAGGTCAACGAATTACCCCAGCTCTGCCCTACTACCTTTGCAGATATTGTAGTTCCAACAAACTTACCTGATACCGCCACGAGCATAATAAACCCGAATGCAGCCCATGCCTCTGATTCATTAAGCAAGCCCATTTGAGTGCGAAGGCCCGTAAATGCAAAGAAAATTGGCAATAATACCAGCACACTCACATCCTCAATTTTTTCTGTGATTTTCTGCCTGAAATTAAAATTATGCGGCATAATGACACCTGCCAGGAATGCTCCGAATAAGGCATGTATACCAATCAACTCAGTAGTATATGCCGATGCAAGCAGAATAAAAAACGCTATAGATATAACAACTTTACCAGGCTCATGTTTCTTTAATTGGTCTGCAGAAATCCTTTGCAGAATAGGTCTTACCACAAAGAGCATTGTCACGACAAACAATACTGCCAGTATTATTGTGAAAAGAGCGCTTGCAATACCACCGGCTTTGGCAATAGCTATTACCGCTGCAAGTATGCACCATGCCATAAGATCGTTAATAGCTGCCGACATTATTGCCATTGAACCTATAGGGGTTTTGGTCATACCACGCTCCTGTAAAATACGTGCCAATACAGGAAATGCTGTAATGCTTACTGATATGCCAATAAACAGGCTGAAAGCAAGAAACCCTACACCCTGAGGTCCAAATGAAGGATAGAGATAATATGCCAGGCCAACACCAAGCAGAAAAGGTACAAGGATGCTTGCTATACTGACAGTAAGAGCATCCCCCGCTTTGCTTACAATCACATCAATATCCAGGTCCATACCAATAATGAACATGAAAAAGGCCAAGCCTATCTGGCTAAGAAAGAGCAATGTATTAAGCGAGTCGGGCGGGAAAATAAAATGAAAGAAATGCGGGAAAAAGAACTTAAGGACTGATGGCCCCAATACTATACCTGCAATAATTTCTCCAATAACAGCCTGTTGACCAAGTCTTGAAAGTAATGCACTAAAAATGCGTGAGGTAATGATTATAACCAGTATTTGCAGGAGCAATAAGCTTAGAGGGTGTTTTATATTCTCTTTAAATTGGCTAAAAGCTTGTGATATTCCTGTTAACGGCACAGCAACTTTCGAAACATTCTGATCTTGTAATACCGGCTGAACTTGTTCAACCTTAGGCTTCATGGGTAATTGCATGCCGGCACCTATTATTTGCCATAAGCCCACCCCAAATAATACAACAAGAATAAAAGTAAAAAGTAATGACCTCTTCATACAAGCCCTATTTCTCTACTTCAAAAGCATTATAAATAAAAGCTAAATCTACTTAATTTTTTCTTTCCGAAAGGCTAAAGTTGCTGATGGTGCTCAACACTATATAAAGTCCACCCGTCGGGCAATTGTTCAATAGGGCGAACAGCATAATTCTTATTCAAATACTCCCAATTTATCATAGGGTTCTGTTTCTTCCACTCGTCGGCAAATTGGCTTTCGTTAAAAAGTATTTCAGCATTTCTTATATAGTGATGCGCTGTATCATATCTCGCACTCCACATATTCATTATCACGCCATTATAGCCGTAGGCCTTTAATGCGCCATCAATTGAGAAAGTGTATAGGGTGTCCTTATCATACTTAAGCATTTCAGTGGCAATTTGTCTTTCTTCTTTATTGTCGTTGTAGAAAGGCTTGAATACCCTATAGCACAAACCAACCTGAATAATTCCGACAATCACTACCAACGCATATTTTAATGCACCTTTATTTGTGAGATAAGTCGCTAACACATTATACCCGCCAAACAAAACAATGATTACCAAAGGGAAAGAGAGCAATAAGAAACGCATATTCTGGAAGGGAATACCGGCTAAGAACACCGCATAAAGAATAATAGACAATATCATTAGAACGACCCCGTTAGTTTTGATATTTGCTTTAATCTTAAAAAGCCAAAGTGCTCCAAAAACTATACCTGCAAAGCAAAATGCCGGGTGTCCAAAATTGAACACTGCGTATATTATATTGTAAAAAGGGTATGTAGCATTGCCATCATCGGTTATAAAATGATTGCGAAAGAAATTATATGGCGACCATGTCTGAACCCATTCATGATGGATAAAGCCAAAAGGAGAATGGCTCCTGATAATAAAGTGGGGTATAACAAGAGGTATAATTATTCCTAAAGCTATCAATAGGTTTACCCATCTTAAATTTTTCACGAAAGTGAGCAGAACAGGGATAGCCGGGATTACCAGAACTATAAAGGCAGCATACCTGGTAGCTATGGCAGCAGTTGAAAAGAAAACAAAAGCCAGAAAATATTTACCTAACAATGCCTTTTTATATGCAAAGCAATAATACCATGCTGCTGTAATGAAAAATATACTCAAGCTGTCAGACATTACGACCAATCCACTGCGCCACAAATAGGGAGACAAAACAAGAAATAGAAAAATAAAAGGCCTTACAATTTTCTTTTCAGCATTATACATCAATAGAATTAACTTCTCTACATATATTGCTGTAAGTACAAACGACACAATGGATATTAATTGTAGTGCGAATGGTAAGGGAACCACAAATGATAAAACTGCACCCGTTATAGGATATAATAATGGCCAGAAGTAATCGCCGGGATTTGTTCCCGTTTTAACAAATGCATTAAGGCATCTTGTGTATCTTAAGTACTCATAACTGTCTTGCCCATATAATCCATTAAAGTCGGCGAGCCTGACAAATAAGATAAGGATAAAAAGAGCCGCAATATATGGCCAGTATTGCTTTATAGCCTTCATGCAGCCTGTTTTACAGTGGTAAGTGATTTATTAACCACCAAATATAAAGCCACCAGAATGGCCACGGCCCCTGAAATAAAGAATACGTATACTGAACCAAACCTGAACCAAATAAAACCGGCCAGGGAACTTGCTATGAAGGTACATATACTCTGCAAGCCTGAATAAACACCAATAGCTGTGGCCGTATCTTTCCTGTCGCAAAGTTTACTTATCCATGCTTTGCTAACACCTTCGGTACATGCATAGTACAATCCATAGAGAAGGAATAAAATCAGATAAACAGGTATTGTATGCCCGTATGTCATGCCCACATATACTCCACCGAAAATAATCAAGCCTATCACAAACATTGTCTTCATTCCAACCCTATCACTTAAAATTCCAATAGGAAAAGCAGTAAGGGCATATACCAGGTTATAAAAAATGTAAATGGCAATAACGGTTATATCATCTGCACCCGACTCTTTCATTTTCAATATCAGGAAGGCATCGGCGCTATTGAACAGGGCGAATACAAGCAAGCCCGCCACCAGTGCCTTATAAGTAGCGGGGCTCTCTTTCCAGTATTTAAACTGAGAGAAGAACCCAACTCTTCCCTTTTTAGCTTCAGTTGTTTCCTTTTTCTTCTCTTTCACTAAGAAGGTAAGCGAAACGGCAAGTATGCCTGGAAAAAAAGCGATATAGAAAAGCGGTGCATAATCTCCTTTATGAAAAAAGAGAAAGAGTAATGCAATAGACGGGCCTATTGCCGCGCCAACGGTATCCATAGCACGGTGAAAGCCAAATACCTTGCCCCTATCTCCATGTGCAGATTCGTCAGACAGAATTGCGTCTCGTGCAGCCGTTCGGATACCTTTACCCAACCGCTCCATAGTTCGAGAGAAGAAAACCCACACAGGGTTCAACCATATAACCAGCATAGGTTTTGATAGCGCACTTAAAGCATAGCCCCAGGTTACAAAAGGCATACGCCTACCTGTTTTATCAGATATCTTGCCAAAATACCCCTTGCTTATGCTGGATGTAGCTTCCGCCAGCCCCTCAAGAACACCTATAAACAATACAGAAAACTTTACCGACTGAAGATAGATAGGCAGAATAGGTAATAGCATTTCGCTGGCTATGTCATTAAACAGGCTGACAAGCGAAAGAATAAGTATCGTTCTTGTAATTGCTTTCATAGGTAAGAACGCAGCCCTACCCTACTTTATAGCTTAATTATCGTGTTCCAGTTATTTTTATCAGGGGCTGTGCCAATACGAATATTAAGTAGTTGCTGCTTTATCTTCATCGACACGCTGTTGTCTGAAACCTTGGGTAGGTTATAATCTTTTCCGGCTATGTTAATAGTTTGAATGGGCGCTACTACTGCAGCTGTACCGGTTCCAAAAGCTTCCTGGAATATATTTTTCTGAAATGAATGGACCAGTTCATTGGCTCCTATTTTTCTTTCTTCTACTTTATAGCCCATTCCTTTAGCAAGGGTTATGAATGAATCGCGTGTAACACCATCTAATATAGAATCGGAAAGTGGTGGAGTAATAATAACATTATCAATAATGAAAAATACGTTCATTGTACCCGACTCTTCAATGTATAAATCATCGGTAGCATCTGTCCATAAAACCTGGTCAAAGCCTTCTTTACGTGCCAGTTGTAACGGATAAAACGCTCCGCCATAATTACCCGCACATTTTGCCGAGCCTGTGCCACCATGTGCCGCGCGCCTATACTTCCCTTCCACCTTCACTTTTAAAGGATTGGCATAATATGGCCCGACAGGCCCGGTGAAAATGATGAACTTATATTCGTCTGCCACTTTAACCCCAAACCGTTCTTCTGAAGCAAACACAAAAGGCCTTATGTAAAGCGAAGCTCCTTCGCTGCCGGGAACCCATGCTGAGTCTAATTCAATCAATGCCTTCAATGCTTCGTCAAATTGCTCATACGACATAGCAGGTATGCACATACGCTCCATTGACTTACAAAACCTTTCATAATGCTTTTCAATTCTGAATATGGAAATGCTGCCATCTTTCATTTTAAACGCCTTCATGCCTTCAAATACAACCTGCCCGTAATGTAAGGCAAGCATAGTAGGTGAAATTGATATATTCCCGAATGGCATAATTGATGAAGCACCCCATTCACCGTTATTATAATCTGATACCACCATGTGGTCAGATATTATACTACCGAATGTGAGGTTATTGAAGTCTACTTCTGAAAGGCGGCTGTGTTTTGTTCTTTGTATGTTAATCTTCTCTGTAATAATCATAATTTGCGTTTATATTGATACTATATGCCTTACCCACTATACAAGGATAGGAATTTTTATTATAATAACCATATAATAATGAGAAAATTTACTTTATAACTATTATTGCAACTATTTTTAGCAACAAATGGCTATTACTTGCGGAATTTATTTATATGATTTGAGGCAGAAGAAATTCTTAATCTGCCATGCCACCCACGCGCGCTGGGACCAGTGGTCGATACCGAAAGGTGGAAAAGAAAAAGATGAGGATACATTAACAGCAGCTGTAAGAGAATTAAAGGAAGAAACCGGTGTAAAAATATCTGATTTACATGTTATTGACATACACGTTCTTCCTTCTGTAAAGTACCAGAAACAGAATAAGACCCTTGAGCCTTTTCTTTTATTAACCGATACTGACCTTAGCACTTATAAACTTCATTGCCCGGTAAGAGGCAATGACCGTTTCGCTGAAGTAGATACCTGGAAATGGGTAGATATTGACATTATGGAGAAGATGGTGCATGAGAGCCAGCAAAAGAACATTCCTGCTATAAGAAAACTACTGAATGAATTTTCAAAGTAATCAACCTCATCTATTTTTGATTATTCACTTTTATTAGTGTACTTTTACATTTAGAAACCAATACCTACAATATTATGTTATTAATTGCTTTTGCCCTAACCCTTATTGCAATTGTTGCCGGGATGAAATTACTGGCGCAAACCAAGAAAGACAATTTGGGGAATTTATTTAAGTATGTTTCGTGGTTCGTTATAATTGCCGGTTTTCTTTCTATTCTCTTTATTGGCGTATGCCATATTAAGCTTCATTTTATGCATAAAGAGCAAATGATGAAAGAAAGATATATGAATGATGATGATGGTTATTATGGCAGGGGACGCATGGATGGCTGTAATAGAATGGACATGATGCATTGCCACCACATGATGGGTGGATGTTGTGATGGAATGATGATGCACAGCGGGGGATGCTGCAATATGGATGATGGCTGTAGTGATGGAGATAAATGTGACAAGAGTTCGGATTGTGGTAAAGATATGGGCTCAAATTGCCATAAAGTTGACGATGACGGAGGTTGCCCTATGATGAAAGGCGCACATTGCATGGATAAAGATAGCACCGCAAAGAAGAAATAAGGAATATATTATATAAATGGCAAAGCCCCATCAATAATGGGGCTTTGCCATTTACAATATTGATTATAGCGGGAAGCCTGGTTTTCTAAAATCCGCCAAGTATAAATTCAATCCTTACATCATCAACGTAAACATTGCTTTTACTAAGGTTCCAGGGATAGACCATAAAAATGTTATCAGGCTTATTAAGACTGTCATTAATGGGAACAGTAAATTCTACTTCCTGCCATTTATTTTTCTCCTTTATAACATCTTCAAGTTTATAGCCCTGGTAAAGAAGTGAACCCTGGTCGGGCCTTCTTACTTCAGTAACAATACTTGTCTTTGCATTGGGTTCAAGGTAAGCCCATAGACTTATTTTAACACTTGCAACCTTCCCGTTTGCCACTTCTTTAAAGGGCAATTTAAATGTAGCCCCATATTGATGAATCGAATCCATCTTATTAGAATATACGCCAGAATGAACCGGTTCCTTCCCCAAATTAACATCCTCCCACCCTTTAGCATATTCAAAGTCGTTATAGTAAACCAGCCCTTTTTGCTTAGGTATATTACTGCATCCTGCAATAACAACTAACGAAACCAATATAATTTTCTTCATAAGTATTATTATTTATTCATCACATCAAACATCTCTTCCCTTTTGGCTCTCAACCCTTTTGCATGGCCTATTGGGGCTTCAAGCAAATCATATTTAATTGCATCCATAGCTTCATTCAAAAACTCATGTATGGGTATTCCGCCATGGGTCTGTGTTTTATCTGTCCTCCTCTGGTGACCAAGCTCAGTATCTACTGAGGGCGGAGCAATTTCAAAAACCTTAACCGGTGTATTCTTTAACTGGTGCCTTAATGACATGGTGAGAGAATGTATAGCAGCCTTGGTAGCACAGTAAACCGGCATAAAGGCAATAGGGGCAAAAGCAAGCCCTGATGAAATGTTGATAATCGCTGAATCGTTTTTTGTGGCCAAATGAGAAGCAAATAATGAGGCTAAATGTATTGGTGCAACAAGATTGGTTTCAATTTCGGAGTGCACCCCATCAAGGTTAACCGGTTTTGTAAGGTCAGTTACAAGTTGAATACCGGCATTATTGATAAGCACATTAATATCGGGATGATTTGTAATAGCCCAATTAAAAAGATCAACTCGTTGTTCCGTCTTTTCTATGTCGCACTCCCTAGTTATCATTCCCTTATGAGCATCCTCAAGGTGGGCTAACCTGTCTTTACGCCTTCCGCATATAATTACTTTATTTCCCTGTTTATGAAACTCTTCAGCAAAAGCTAAGCCTATTCCTGATGTGCCTCCCGTAATCAATATGGTATTTCCTGTAATATTCATTCTTGTAAGTTTAGGACAAATCTACATAAAACGTTAAAACATCTTGTCTACTATAAGTGCATCCATTAACAGAAGCTTTATTTCCCTTTCATCAATATCGTCAACAGACCGTATAACCCTGTAATATATCTTCCTGTTTGTTCCGCTTTTTATGTACCCGTTCACGTTCTCTAATCTATTTCCATGTGCAAAACCCAATAACACTCCGTTTTTTATACCACCCCGCGGAACCGATGCAGGCCACACTATACAAATCATTCGTTTACCATAATAACAGGGCACATTCCATGCAAACTTCTCTTTGCATCCTTCAGGAAGATTTTCAAGTATAATTTGCCTCAATATATCTACTATCAGGCGTTCATTTTCAGGTAAATGTTCCCAGAAGCCTGCATAGGTGCGATACTTTATGCTTTCAGCCTGACCCATTGTGGTTTCTTTCTATTCATTTGCGGACTATGTCCGCCGAAGGTTGCTATGGCAACCGAAGGCGGAGAGAGAGGGATTCGAACCCCCGGTACCCTTGCGAGTACAACAGTTTTCGAGACTGCCGCATTCAACCGCTCTGCCATCTCTCCGTAGCCGAAAATGAGGCACAAAAGTAGAATTTCAATCGGAACCCAAAGCACTTTTTTTACCTACTTTTGCAGGTATGGAGGTCAAAGAAAGCCTTAAGCCCATTATAAGTTCATTACCCGATTCCCCGGGAGTTTACCAATACTTCGATGAAACAGGCACCATTCTGTATGTAGGTAAGGCTAAAAACCTTAAGAAACGGGTCAGTTCATATTTCAAAGAACATGACAATGCCAAGCTTAACCTGCTGGTAAGGAAAATTGCCACTATAAATTATATTGTAGTGCGAACCGAATGGGATGCGTTATTGCTCGAGAATAGCTTAATAAAAAAGCATCAGCCACGATACAATGTAATGCTCAAGGATGATAAGACCTATCCCTGGATATGCATAAAAAATGAGCCTTTCCCTCGTTTATTCTCAACCCGCAAAATAATTAAAGATGGCTCTGAGTACTTTGGCCCGTATGCGTCGGTAAAGGTTATGTACACTGTGCTGGAGTTCGTAAAGCAGCTCTATCCTTTGCGCACTTGCAGCCTTAACCTTACCGAAGAAAACATAACAAAAAAGAAATTTAAAAGGTGCCTTGAATATCATATGGGCAACTGCAAAGGGCCTTGTGAAGGCTTACAAAGTAAGGACGACTACGATAACAGCATTACCCAGATTAAGCAGATAGTAAAAGGGAACATTAACGGTGTTATAAAGTATCTGAAAGGCGAAATGCAGCAATACTCCGATAAATGGGAGTTTGAAAAGGCACAGGTGCTTAAAGAAAAGCTTGAATTGCTTGAGAAGTACCAGAGCAGGTCGGCTGTAGTAAGCCCCACCATTGATAATGTGGATGTATTCACATTTATAGAAGATATGAAAGGCGGTTTTGTTAACTTCCTGAAAGTGGTTAATGGAGCCATAATACAATCGCATACCATTGAAATAAGGAAGAAGCTGGAAGAGACCAAAGAAGAGCTTTTACTTATGGGTATTGCGGAGCTACGGCTGCGCCTTGGTAGTGATTCTCCCGAGATACTTCTTCCTTTTGCCGTTGATGCAGAAGTACCCGGTGCTGAAATCATTGTTCCCCAAAAAGGAGATAAGAAGAGGCTTATAGAACTTTCGGAAAACAACTTAAAATACTACATACGTGAAAAGCAGATGCTCGAAAGCCTTCGTTCGCCTAAGAAAAAGACTGATGGCTTAATGGAGCAAATGAAGAAAGACCTCAGGCTTGAGGCGCTACCTGTTCAGATTGAATGTTTCGATAACTCTAACATACAAGGCGCTTTCCCGGTTGCAGCTATGACGGTTTTCAAGAATGGCAAGCCCAGTAAAAAAGATTACCGCCACTTCAATATCCGCTCTGTGCAGGGCCCTGACGACTTTGCCTCTATGGAGGAAGTTATTTACCGCAGGTACAAACGACTACTTGATGAAGACCAGCCCTTACCTCAGCTAATAGTAATTGATGGCGGAAAAGGGCAACTTAGTTCAGCTATGAAAAGCCTTGCTGAATTGGGGCTTGAGCAACGTGTTGGTGTAATAGGCATAGCTAAAAAGCTGGAAGAGATTTACTTCCCCGGCGACCCTCTACCACTCTATCTCGATAAACGCTCGCAGACATTAAGAATCATACAGCAGATACGCGATGAGGCCCACCGCTTTGGTATTACACACCACCGCAAGCGCAGAAGCCAGGGTGCCATACAGTCTGCTCTTACAGGAATTGATGGCATTGGAGAGAAGACCACTGAAAAGTTGCTAAAGACGTTTGGCTCGATAGAAAGACTGAAACAGGTACCCGAAGAAGAAATAGCTGCTATGATAGGAACAGATAAGGCTAAAAAGCTAATGGAATTTCTTAAAAACGGCCCTATTACCCCCCAAAAGGCCTGAACATACCTTCAAGGTCGCTGCCACTGCGCTTTTCCCACGCATATTTAATGCTCTCAGCTAGTTTTATATAGTAAAACAAGCCATGTTTTTTTAGCCATTCCATAGCATTTTCATCTTCATTCAGCAGATTAGCCACAGCAGCCAGCTCAAAAGCCTTTTTCGACAACAACAGCTTAACAGCAGAGCCATTCCCTTCTGAAGCATCGACAAAGGCAGCAAGTATTTTATTGTTCTTTATTAACCACTCCATTGGGGCCTTTTCACCTCTCAAGGCATTTTCAAGTGCGGTAAGTTCCGGAACTTCCACCGCCAATGTACTAAAGGCGGTTTTATCGCCTCTTAATGCACTGCATAACAACTCTATTTGCCTTTTTGAGTAATTCATTACATTTGTAACATATTATTAAGCATCCCTAAAAAACAAATTTATACATTCCATGAGAAAACTAACATTACTTATCTCCGCCATTGTATTATTTTCAGTAAGCACATTCGGTCAAGGTGCCAGCGGTGGCAGTGGCGCTGCTGCAAATGGAGCTGACAAGAATTTCCACTTCGGGCTTAATATTACCCCAGGGTATTACTTCTTATCTGCTTCAGCGCCTAACGCGGCAAATGGTGGTAGTATTGGTTTCGGTTTCGGGCTTAACCTCGAATTCTACTTCAGCCAGAACTATGCCTTCTGCACAGGCCTTGAACTCAATTCTTTCGGGGCTAATTTTACCAATACAACCCAGTATTCAGCTTTCAAAAATGTAGACTCAATTACAGCGCACAACTACAAACTGCAATACCTCGAAATTCCTCTTCAATTAAAATTCAGGACCTTACCTATTGGGCTTATGAAGTACTTTGGTATAGTAGGCATTACCCCTGGTATTCGTGTAAAAGCTACCGATAGTTATACTGTAACTGATGGCTTAGGAGGAGCATATACAGGTTATTCAGAGAGTGGTGTAGATGCAAGTAACCAAACCAGTATCATACGCCTTGATTATAATATTGGTGCAGGTGTTGAATATAACATTGCCGGTACAACTTCATTACAAGGTTGCCTTAGTTACCAGGGTGGATTCACTAACCTGAACTCAAGCAGCGGGCAAGGAAGCATTGAAGCAAAAGCTATAACCCTTACCATAGGCGTGTTGTTCTAGCATATGAAGATTGCCCTTGCACAGTTAAACTACCACATTGGCAATCTACCATATAATGTTGCTAAAATAAAGAACGGAATACTCCGCGCCAAAAGCGAAGGAGCCGAGTTAGTTGCATTTTCCGAGCTTTCTGTCTGTGGTTATCCACCAAAGGATTTATTACTTCACGATGGCTTTATACGGGCCTGCGAAGATGCGGTTAAAGACATTGCTCAAGAATGTAAAGGTATTGCCGCTATTGTAGGCGCGCCTGCGCGAAACGAAAAACATAAAGGCAAATCGCTGTTCAACTCCGCTTTCCTTCTTGTAGATGGCCAGATAGCCGCACAGGTAAACAAAACCTTGTTGCCCTTCTACGATGTATTTGATGAGTACCGCTACTTTGAACCTGCCGAGGAAAACGAACTGATGGAATATAAAAGCGTGAAAATAGCGCTGACTGTTTGCGAGGATGTATGGAACGAACGCCCGCTGAACGACCGCTATCTTTATAAACACTCTTCACTTGAAACCCTCTGTACACCTGACACCAACTGTATTATAAACATTGCCGCTTCACCCTTTTCATACATTCATTCTGAAGAACGCAAGCAGATATTTGAGACATCTGCGTCAAGGTATAAGCTACCCTTCTTTTATGTGAATGCGCTCGGAGCCAATACAGACTTAATATTCGACGGAGGCTCAATGGTTATAGCAAGCAACGAGGGCATAGTTGATGAAATGAGTTACTTCACCGAGGAAATATCTATCTATGAGTTATCGGGCAAAAGTGTAAAACCTGTTAAGCCGCAGAAACGCAGTCATCCACAAAATCATATTGAGCGCATTTACCATGCATTGGTGCTTGGTATACGCGATTACTTTCAGAAGAACAACCTTACCAGCGCTGTGCTGGGCCTTTCTGGTGGTATAGATTCAGCCCTTGTACTTGCATTGACAGCCGAGGCATTAGGCAGCAAAAACGTACATGCTGTTATGTTACCATCGCGTTATACATCAGAAGAATCGCTAAAAGATGCCGGCGAACTGGTTATGAATATTGGCTGCTCATACGATAGCATATCTATAGAACCCGGCATTAATGCTGCATATAGCAGCCTTGCCGATGCTTTTAAAGGCAGGCAAGCCGATGTTACCGAAGAGAATATACAATCGCGTATGAGAGCTTTGTTGCTAATGGCCATATCTAATAAAATGGGCTATTTGCTGCTTAACACATCTAACAAAAGTGAATTGGCCACCGGCTATGGAACCTTGTATGGAGATATGAGCGGGGCTTTATCGGTACTTGGTGATGTATACAAAACACAGGTATATGAACTGGCGCGCTATATCAATACTATCAAAAAGGGTTTAATTCCTTCAAATATCATTACACGCCCTCCCTCAGCGGAACTAAAGCCCAACCAGAAAGACACTGACTCATTACCTGATTACGATATACTTGACAAGGTGCTTCATGAGTATATTGAAATGGAAAAGTCGCAAATTGACATAAAAGTTGACGGGGCCAGCCCTGAACTGGTAAAGAGAATTGTAGATATGGTTAACCGTAACGAATACAAACGTAAACAGTCCCCTCCTATATTGCGGGTATCACCCAAAGCATTTGGCTCAGGCAGAAGAATGCCTATTGTGGCTAAATACATTTAAACTATATTTTAGTTAATAGCAGAGGTAAATAGTTCCTAAGCCCCCCTATGCAACCACTAGTTTACCGATACCAGTTTAGTAGTATAAGTGTTATTACCTTCCTGTATTTTTAATAAATATACGCCCGGGTTGTTGCATGTAAAATTGAAAATATGCTGGCCCGATTCCAGCATTTTACCATCGGCTAGGGTGCTTATTTTCTGGCCTGTTATATCATATACCGCCATAGTTACAATGGCGTCTGTTACCATATTGTACTTGATAGTTACACTGGTATTAAACGGGTTAGGATAGGTAGTTATTTCTGAGGCTATACCATCAATAGAGTTGATACCTGTAACACATGGGGTTTTGGGTTTTACTACAGAAGACCCACTAATGACTTTGAAATCGTTCGCAAAGGCCTGCAGGTAATAATTGGCAATGGTGTCGTTATGCACGATTACAGTGTTTTCATCATTTTCTGTTTCAGCGGAAAAGGTCCAGTTATGCGAACCTGTAAGCACCATTGGGTTTTTACATGCAGCCGATGGGTTTGACACTACATACTTGTTATGGTACAGGTAAGTCGGATTATTATACGGGGTAAAATTGCTACCGAGGCCGTCAGGCAAAATGGTTGTAAGAGGTAGCTGGCCCGAACTTGTATAAGCATCTATAATTCCGTATGTGCTTACACTATGGTCTTTGTATTGATATACCAGGTCCCATGCAAGGGTGGTATCAGTAAAATCGTTCATGCCGCAGTAGAGGTCGGTACTGGAACTTTTAATCACATCAACAATATGGTTCTGGGTAGTATCTGAAGGGTCGAAGTAAAGTTCAACTTCTGAGCCGCCAATGGTAAACTTATGCGTGCCTGAATTGGGTTTCTTATAACCGAACAGGGCAGCGGAAGAATTGTAAGTAGCCCCATGCGTGGTATCACCCCACATAATATCAAATTCATGGGTAAACGCACGGGCCAATACTTTCGATTGAAAAACAATGACGTTATTATAATCCCCGGTGGTCATATCCTGATCCCAGTCAGGCGAACCAGTCCATACCCACGTCTTGGTGGTATCCGGAGAATACTCATCAATAATGACAATTTTATTATGCATAATATTATAACCACTACCTGTTGGGCTCGCTTCCACTGGTATTGAAGAATTAAGCAGGCTAACCCCTGTGTTTGTTGATGCTTCTTTACCATCTTGTATATAGCGGACTTTCACACCCCTGCTATACGCAGCATTAATAGCTGCAGCAATTGGGTCACCGCTGTAAGTTTTGTATTCGTATTGAGCTATATCTATGGTATATTTTGCTTTACCAATATATGCAGCCAGTGTATCGAACATAGAATTATTACAATAAACAGGGCTCAGTCCGGTAGTGGAATATGTATTGTCTATGGGCTGTGTAAAATACACCTTAATGTATTTTGTAATATTTTGCTGTGCATAAAGCGTGCTCGAGCAAAAAGCCAGGAAAAACAATGCGGTGGAAAGTAAAATCTTTTTCATACAACCAGGGATTAATTGTTACGTATTTCTTAATTAATTATTAAATGAAGGTATAACAAATATATACTGAACCGTTACATTCAATTTATAGATTAAAAAAATTTAATCTAAATTTAACATTGGGCTAAAAAGATTCAATCCTTTTCCATGGGAATAACTACAAATACCCCAAAGCCGCATACCCTACCCAATGCTTAAGGTTGGCATTGGCGGTAATACCCATACCGTCAAGGTCTTTTACGGGTATATCCTCATGCTCGAGGCTGGTAGAATAGTCAAGTAGCTCTCCTTTGAGAACAGGTTGGTGAAGCTTTTCAGCTAATTGCAATGTGGTAAGTAAGCCAACGGGAACGGCATACCGTCCGCACCATGTCCATTTGTATTGGTGGTAATCGGCTGAGCTTACTGTATATCCAAAAAAATTCTTAATACGTTCACGGCTCAATTTACCAGTAAAACACTCATCAATCAACTGGTGCTCAAACTGAAATGCTTTTTTATAGCCAGCCTCATCAACCCCAAAACGGTCACAGTTACGGCCATTCCATTCTTCGTTGCCATAATGAACGGCATCAGTGGTTATAAGAATTGAATAGTCTTTACCCCATTCCAGTTTATGCTCTTCGGCAATCTCTTTTATCCCGGTGGCAAGTGCATCAGATAATTTCAGCATTCTATCGAATGGCATAAATGGAACCAGTATCGGGACTATCTGTACATCTGGATTATAGTATTGCAAAAACGGCAACATAGATTCTACTGAATGTTCAATTTCCTGCATGGGCCTGTGCACTTCATATATATCCTTTGGCAGCTTACTTATAAGCTCTTCGCGAAGCGAGGAAACCTTTATAGGTTTGCGTATGCCATGCCAGTGGCTATAATCGTCGAAGATTAAATTATTTTCCAGATTGTAGGTAGCTGCTTTATGCGCCACGGCAAAAATGAACACTAAAGGTGTTTTTATTTGTTGTAATACCAATGGATAGAGATATCCCACATAGGTGTAATCATCGTGTGGGCAAATGGCGGCCTTCCATGAGGTATCTGGAGTTATTTTCAACTCATCCCTTCGGCCCTTCAGTAAATTGCCTTGCTGTTTTTCAATGCGTTCTAAAACAGTTTCAAACTGCTTCAGTGTATGAGCAAAACCAACCTTATCAACCAGTGGGCGGGTAATATGTCGGGTTGATTCTATCATAGCTTAATCTAATTGGAACGCAGATTACGCTGATTGTTTATGATTAATTATTATACTATCTATAATCTGCGGTTATCTTAATGAATCCGCGACATCAGCGTTCTATTGCAGTTAGGAAAGCTTTATCTCTTCCCCGTCTTTGTTCATCACCTTGTATTCAAGGAATTGCAGGGAGTCGAGTTCGTTTATCTTTATTCCACGTTTGTACTTCATCTTCCACTTCATGCTCATTGAAGGGAAGCCCTTGGTAAGATAAGCGTATATGAAAGGATGTACAAGTAAAGTAATGCCTCTTTCATTCTGCTCATTAAGTATATAACGCAACGTGCTTTCAATTTTATCGGTAAGCAATAATGGTGGTTCCACCTCTCCGGTACCTCCACAGGTAGGGCACTTTTCCATTGTATTAATAATGGTTTGGGGCCTAACCCTTTCGCGTGTAATCTGCACTAACCCGAACTTGCTTGGGGGTAAAATATGATGCTTCGCCCTGTCGGTTTTCATTACATCTTTCAAGCGGTTGTAAAGCTTTTTGCGATTTTCGGCATTATACATGTCAATAAAATCGACAACTATAATACCACCTAAGTCGCGCAGGCGCATTTGCCGGGCTAATTCATCAGCCGCCTCAAGGTTCACCTCAAGGGCGTTAGTTTCCTGGTCGTTCTTCGATTTTATTTTGGTACCGCTGTTCACGTCAATAACATGAAGCGCTTCAGTATGCTCAATAATCAGGTAAGCGCCGCTGGGCATATTTACTACCCTGCCGAATGAGCCTTTAATCTGTTTTTCAATACCTAGCTGGTCGAATATAGGAGCGTTACCCTTGTAAAGCTTAACAATATCCTCTTTCTCCGGTGCAATAGTGTGCATATATTTCTTTATTTCTTCGTATAACTCCTGGTCGTTCACCATAATGCTGCTGAACGAAGCGTTTACAAGGTCGCGTATAATAACAGAGGTGCGCCCCGCTTCGCCCAATACCTTTGCAGGCGGTGCAGGGTTGTTCTTCAGGTTATTGTAACACTCCTGCCATTTCTGAACTAACTGGTTCAGGTCGGCATCTAATTCAGCTACGCTTTTTTCTTCAGCCACGGTTCGCACAATAAGCCCGAATCCTTTAGGCTTAATGCTGTCCATAAGTTTTTTCAGGCGGTCGCGCTCTTCGCTCGATTTTATTTTCTGCGATACTGCTATTTTATCGGCAAATGGTATAAGTACCAGGAAACGGCCCGCCAACGTAATATGCGAGGTAATGCGGGGCCCTTTGGTGGAAATGGGCTCCTTGGCTATCTGTACCAATACGCTTTGCCCTCCGTTAAGTACATTCGATATTTTACCGTTTTTAGGTATATCGCCCAGCATTTTAAAATACATAAGGGGCGAATGCTTTATTCTGCCTGTAAGAACACCTTGTGAATAGCTATTTAAGGAAGCGAACTGGGGCCCTAAGTCGTAATAATGGAGGAAGGCGTCTTTTTCATAGCCCACGTTTATGAAGGCTGCGTTAAGGCTGCTGGCTATTTTACTTACTTTTCCGAGGTATATATCACCTACTGAAAACTGGGCGTCGTTACGTTCGCGTACTAACTCTACCAGCTTCTTGTCGTTCAATACGGCTGTAACTACTCCTGTCGGGGTAGAGTTTATTATTAATTCGTTGCTCATACAATGAGATTGTTAAAATTGTAATGTGTTTTTGTAACCTGCCATTTTTAGGTGGTTTGGCGCCGGCGGTTAATTGCGCGTTTGTGGTGAGTGGGTCGTTAATACAGAAAGGATAACCCTGCAAGCTATCGTCTGTATATGAAAGGTACCTGTAATAAGATACAAGACAGGCTATGCCGGAGAGGCAAAATCCTGCAATAAGGTATAGGGAATAAGGAATATGTGCGAGTTCTTTAATCATTTGGGGTGACCAGAAACCTTTCTTACGTATAGTAAAGAAGCCGGAAACATTATTCCGGCGTTCTTTAATAACTGCTAAAAGATGAGGAAATTATCTTAATCTTTTCTTATGCCTGTTCTTCCTGAGGCGTTTCTTTCTCTTGTGTGTTGCCATTTTATGGCGCTTTCTTTTCTTTCCGCAAGGCATAGCTTAACTATTATTTTATTGTTACTTATTTATTAATTGTATCGTTTTTCAGTTTAAGGATATAACCATTAACCTGATCCTTCAATTTTTTATCGGCCACAAAAGTACTATATTTTTCGAGACACCTGATAGCTTCCTGTTTATTACCCATTTTTTCATAGGTATCTTCCAGGTATAAATAAGCTTCGCTATACTTGGGGTCTATCTGCAAAACCCTGTTAAACCTATATATTGCCTTGGGGTATTGGCCCGATTGTATGGAAAATTCCCCCAGTGCAATTTGTGCCTTTTTATTATTAGAATCTTTTTTAAGCACCCCTTCCAGTATCTGGATGCCCTGCATAGGGGCACCACCACCCTCTACTATGCATTGGGCCATGCCTACCCTTGTATCGAGGTTGGTTGAGTCAATTTTAAAGGAACTATTGAAACAATCTGATGCTTTTTGCAGCAACGTGCCCCTTACCTGCGGGTCTTCCGTAAGTTGTGAAGCATTATAGTACCTGTCGCCGGAAAGATACCATAAGTCGGCCGAGTTTTTGATTCCCGCCAGCTTTTCCATGTAAACCGTAGCGGGTATCTGCGCCCCGGCGCTATCATATAAGTTAATAATAGACCTTAGAACAATTGCCTGCTCATCGGGCGATTTGCCTGATAATGAGTTATCAAGCCTGCCGATAGTTTTTTGCTTATCGGCAGGAACCTGATTTTTTGCTTCGTCAACCAAACGACCGAAGTCAGCCAGGTTAGTCGCATGGCCTCCGGAAGAAGGCTTTTGCATATCCTGGGTTAACGGGGGCTTCTGGTTAATAAAAAAGAGAGAGACTAATAAAAGTATGCTTGCAGATATGGCAACCCATTGTCGGTAAGATAATGTTGCCATAGAGCAATACTACTTAACAGACTTTTTAACCTTTTCTGAAAACTTTTTGGAAGGTTTAAACGCAGGGATAAAATGTGCAGGAAGTTGTATAGCCGTATTTTTCGAAATATTACGGGCTATTTTCGCAGCACGCTTTTTAATAATAAAATTTCCAAAACCTCGTAAAGAAACAGTTTCCTTGTTGGAAATGTGTTCTTTAACCGAGTTCATAAAGGCTTCTATTGTGGCTTCCACCACTGTCCTCTCGATACCCGTCTTCCTGGATATCTCCTTAACGATTTCTGCTTTTGTCATAACTATTGGGGTTAAATTAATTACGCTACAAAGTTACAAAAAATTGAATATATAGCACTTCAATTATTTTATTCTTGAATACACTAAAAATGTATACGGGTAAGGGTTCTTTTCATCAGCCAAATGCCCTGTTTTACTCGTTTCTGCCCATATATCTGCATGTATTTCAGGGAAATGTGCATCCCCTTCGAAATCACCATGTATCCGTGTTAAGTATATCTTATCTGCCAATTTCATAGACAATTTATAGATTTCTGCTCCGCCAATGATAAAAACCTCACCATCTTCTTTACATAATTCTTTCATTTCCTGCAACGAGGAAACCACTATGCAACCTTCTGCTTTAAAGTCTTTATTTCTTGTAATAACTACATTTTTACGTTTCGGTAAAGGCCTCCCCATCGATTCATATGTCTTTCTGCCCATTACAACGGTATGCCCCATAGTCAGGTTCATAAAGAATTTCATATCGGCCGGCATGCGCCACGGCAATGTATTATTCTTGCCAATAACATTATTATCTGATGCAGCCGCTACAAGCGATATTACCATAAAATACAAGATATTGAATAATGAACATTTAATAACGAAGCCCGAAGTATAAAACCTTTTCCCGGGTATTTTATTTCAGAATTCGACATTCCTTGTTCGATATTCATTATTCTAGCTAAACAGCCACAGGGGCCTTTATGTGGGGATGCGGGTCGTATCCTTCAAGTGCAAAGTCTTCGAATTTAAACGAGAAAATATCTTTCACCTCAGGGTTTACTTTCATGGTAGGTAACTTGCGCAATTCGCGGGTTAGCTGCAAACGTGCCTGATCTAAATGATTCAGATAAAGATGTGTATCGCCCAAGGTATGTACAAACTCACCGGGTTTCAGTCCGCAGGCCTGTGCAACCATTAGTGTCAGCAACGCATAAGACGCAATATTGAAAGGTACTCCTAAAAATACATCCGCACTGCGCTGGTACAACAAGCATGAAAGCTTGCCATCGCATACATAAAACTGGAAAAACATATGGCAGGGCGGCAATTTCATTTTATCTATTTCGCCCACATTCCAGGCACTTACTATTAACCTTCGCGAATTAGGGTTCTTCTTTATTTGCTCAATAACGTTTGTAATCTGGTCAATATGCCTGCCATCGGCTGCAGGCCAGCTTCTCCACTGGTAGCCGTATACAGGGCCAAGGTTGCCCTCTGCATCGGCCCATTCATCCCATATAGATACGCCATTATCCTTCAGGTACTTAATATTAGTTTCACCTTTCAAAAACCACAATAGCTCATATATAATAGAACGCAAGTGTAGTTTTTTAGTCGTAAGCAGGGGAAAACCCTCTTGCAAATCGAAACGCATCTGGTATCCAAATACGCTTAAAGTGCCTGTTCCCGTGCGGTCGTCCTTACGAGCGCCTTTATCAAGTATGTGCTGTAATAAATCGTGATATTGTTTCACATTTCAAAATTATGTAATAGTTGCTTATGGTTCAGGGGAAAATTACTAACAGTTGTTACTATCTTCAAATCTGTGCTTCCCGTGGAATTTCTATTTTTGGGTTCATGAAAGTGCTGCAACTGTGCAATAAAGTGCCTTACCCTGAAAAAGACGGAGGAGCCATTGGCATTAATGTTTTTTCGCGGGAGTTTTTGCGGGCGGGACATAAGGTAAAAATGCTGGCCATGAATACCACCAAGCATTTTGTTGACATACAGTCTATCCCGGCAGAGTTCCGTAATGGTATTGGATTAGAAACAGTAACGGTTGATAACTCAGTAAAACCTGCAAAGGCTTTAATGGCATTGCTTAAAGGGGAATCCTACAATATATCTCGTTTCTACAGTAAAGAATATGAAGAAAAGCTTGAAGCCATCTTAAATAAAGAAACATATGATGTTGTGCAGGTTGAAGGGCTTTATGTGGCCTCATACATACCTAATATCCGCAAGCTATCAAAAGCTCCGATAATAATGCGGGCGCATAATGTAGAGTGGAAAATATGGGAGCGCTTGGCCGATGAGGAAAAGAATCCGTTAAAGAAATCTTACCTTAAAATACTCAGGCGCCAGTTAAGAAAATACGAAGAGAATGCCGTTAACCTATGCGATGGTATTACAACCACCACGGTGAACGATATGAATCTTCTAAAAGTAATGGGCTGCAAAACACCCATTGCGCATATACCATTCGGAATAAATGTTTCAAGATATTCGCCTGTTCAAAGCCCGGAACCCAACACATTATTATACATCGGTGCACTCGATTGGCTGCCCAATTTACAGGCGTTAGAATGGTTTTTAAAAGAAGTATGGAATAAAGTTAACAGTGTATTGCCTGACGTAAAGTTGCACATTGCAGGGCGAAATATGCCGGAAAATATAAAAGCAGGGGAATACAGTAATGTGATATTTCATGGAGAAGTGGAGAATGCACTGACATTTATGAATACTTACAATATTATGCTCTCTCCTTTACTAGCAGGCAGTGGCGTTAGGGTTAAGATTATAGAAGGCATGGCATTAGGTAAGCCCATTGTAACTTCAACTGTAGGTATAGAAGGTATTGAATGCAATTATGGCAAAGATGTTATGGTAGCCGATACACCCGATGAGTTTTGCAATGCCATAAAACAACTCATTCAAAATCCGAACTTTACCAGGCATCTTTCAGCTAATGCACGGACATTTGCGTTGACAAATCACGACATACAAAAGATTGTGGAAAAGCTGGTTGCCTTTTACAGTGAAAGAATAAAAGCCAAATAGATTAATGATTACAGCCTGTCAATATATATTCTGGCTTGCTCTTTTCGGAGTGGTTTTTTCCTATGCCCTATATCCTGTTATTCTAAGAATTTTAGCAATTGGCAAAAAAAACAACACTATAATATACGATGCTTCTTCCCTCCCATCAGTCTCTATACTTATTGCCGCCCATAACGAAGAAAAAGTGATTGCAGAGAAATTGCAAAGCATACTGGAGAGTAATTATCCCCTAGACAAATTAGAAATACTGGTTGGGTCAGATAACAGCAATGATAAAACGGATGAGATAGTTACAAATCTGTCAACCAAATACCCCAATATAAAACTCAACAGCTTTAAAGAACGCAATGGCAAAGTGCGCATTATAAACAAGCTGGCATCTATTGCAGCGAATCCCATTTTAATAATTACCGATGCTAATGTGCTATTTGATAAAGAAACCATATTTAACCTTGCGAAACATTTTAAAAATGACCAAATAGCCTTAGTCGATTCAAACATGCTGCATAAGGGTTTTAAGAAAGAAGGTATATCATACGAAGAAAGTTTTTACATACGCGGAGAAGTGTCGAGCAAATACAATGAAGGCGTGTTGTGGGGAGCAATGATGGGTCCTTTCGGTGGTTGTTATGCCATTAAGAAAGATTACTTCACACCCGTTCCCGAACATTTCCTGGTCGATGATTTTTACATTAATATGAAGGTGCTGGAGAAAGGCTATAAAGCCATTAACGAGGTGAAAGCTGTTGTTTATGAAGATGTATCGAACGATTTAATGGAAGAGTTCAGAAGAAAAATCCGTATTGCTACCGGGAGTTTTCAAAACCTATATGCATTCCCCAATATGCTTTTCAGGTTCAATGCGGTAAGCTTTTGTTTCTTCTCGCATAAGGTGTTACGCTGGTTCGGGCCGGTTTTCTTCTTCCTTATTTATGTTTGCAGTTTTTTATTATCGAATACAAATGAATTTTATAACATAGCATTTTACACCGAAAGCGCTTTGATCGTTCTGGTGCCTATCGATTATATTTTGCAAAAAGCAGGCTTACATTTGCGCTTGCTTCGCCTAATACGCCATTTCTTCTTTATGAACCTTGCCATATACTTAGGAATGGTAAAAGCAATAAGCGGCGTTAATTCAAGCATTTGGGAACCAACACGCCGACACCAATAGATTAGATATGAGTAAGAGCCTTAGAATAGTATTTATGGGAACGCCTGAATTTGCAGTAGCAACATTAGATGCATTATTGAAAAGCAGGCACAAAGTAGTTGGCGTAGTAACTGTACCCGATAAACCCGCAAACCGTGGATTAAAGTTGCAAGCTTCTGCTGTAAAAGAGTTTGCACTGAAACATGGTCTACCCATTCTGCAACCGGAAAAACTTAAGAACGAGGAATTTATAAACGAATTAAAGAAACTGCAACCCGACTTACAGGTTGTTGTTGCCTTTCGTATGTTGCCTGAGGTTGTATGGGCATTACCTGAATATGGCACCATTAACCTGCATGCTTCACTATTACCACAATACCGTGGTGCTGCCCCAATTAACTGGGCCATTATTAATGGTGAGAAAGAAACAGGCATAACTACATTCTTACTATCGCACCAGATTGATACAGGAGACATATTAATGAGCGAAAAAATTGTCATTACAGAAGATGATGATGCCGGAACGGTGCATGATAAACTAATGGCGCTTGGGGCAGAACTAGTTATTAAAACTGTTGATGCCCTCGCCGATAAAGGCCACGATATTGAAAAGCAATCGCAACCCGATACAACTAAATTAAAGCCTGCCCCCAAAGATTTTCAGGGAGAACTGTAAGATAGACTGGTATAAACCCAATGAAGACGTCTATAACTTTATCCGCGGACTGAATCCATACCCCGGTGCATGGACAGAATTGGAAAATGAAAAAGGAGAAAAACTTGTTGTAAAAGTATTTAAAGCAGTTAAGCACCCCGGTACTATTAGCGCGGGAATGCTATTTGTAAATGACAAAAACCAGCTATTTGTAAACTGCCGAAACGGATGCATTGAGATATTAGAATTGCAGGCGGAAGGCCGTAAACGTATGAGTACAAGTGATTTTCTCAGGGGATTTCCATTAGATCCATCAAAATGGAAAGCCATTTCCTAACCTACGCACCTACCCTGTAAGGCTTTATAAATAGCCTTTTCACGCCGAGTTATTAACAAACACCCCTATTTATCAACAATTTACGGCTTTCAGGGCGGCAAACCTGCGCACCTATTGATTTCCTGCAATATATTTGCGGCAGTATTAACAAATTAAACTTTACACATTATGAACAAGGCAGAATTAATCGATGCTATTTCAGGAGAGGCAAAAATCACAAAAGCTGATGCACAAAGAGCCGTTGACGGACTTGTAGATGCTACAACCAAAGCACTCAAGAAAGGCGACAGGATCACCTTAGTTGGATTTGGTTCTTTCTCAGTATCTAAAAGGGCAGCTCGTACAGGCAGGAATCCTCAGACCGGCGCAGCCATTAAGATTGCTGCAAAGAAAGTTGTTAAATTCAAGGCTGGCGCAGAACTCGCGGCTAAAGTGAAATAATTTAGCAAGTTATTCTATAAAAAGCCCCTCGTAATTGAGGGGCTTTTTTATTTTTGGACTTCTATATTCAATATTCATGGCAAAAAAAACATCAACATTCGACCCTGACGGCCCTGCATCATCCGACACATTATTCGGGTTACCCTACACCGTAGAGAACGCCAAAGTAGTTGCCCTTCCCGTTCCCTGGGACGTAACAGTATCATACCAGAGTGGTGCAGCCAAAGGACCGGAGGCTATTTTAAAGGCTTCGGTACAGGTAGATTTATTTGATGAAAAAGTGCCTGAGGCATGGAAGATTGGCATTGCCATGGAAGATATGCCGGATAAATGGATTAAGAGAAGCAAGAAGCTGCGCCCTAAAGCTGAAGAGTATATTGATATGTTCACTTCGGGTAAGGGTAATCCGAAAAAAATGAAGGCAACATTGAATGAGATAAATGCCGAATGCAAAGAGCTGATGAAATGGGTAAAGGAAAAATCACTCTCTCATTTAAAGAAAAACAAAATAGTAGCGCTTATTGGTGGCGACCATAGTACTCCCTTGGGACTAATGCAGGCCGTAAGTGAACGTTACAAGTCATTTGGCATTTTGCATATTGATGCCCACTGCGATTTACGCGACACCTACGAAGGCTTCACCTATTCACATGCATCTATCATGTTCAACGCGCTTAAGATAAAGAACATGGAAAAACTTGTGCAGGTTGCCATCCGCGATTTCTCAGAAGGCGAAAATGCATTAATAGAAAACTCAAATGGACGGATAAAGCTTTTCTCTGATAAGGCGATGAAGGAAAAAATGTTTCATGGCGCTTCCTGGTACGATATAAAGCAAAATATAGTATCGCACTTGCCGAAACATGTTTACATAAGCTTCGATATTGATGGCCTTGACCCTAAACTATGCCCTAATACCGGCACACCCGTTCCCGGTGGACTGGAATTCTGGGAAGCCATTCACCTTATAGAAATGGTGGTGGAATCGGGCAGGCAAATTGTTTCATTTGACATTAACGAGGTCGCCCCGGGAGAAGATGAGTGGGATGCTAATGTAGGCGCAAGGCTACTTTATAAGATATCGAATCTTGCAGCCGTGTCTGCTAATAATTCAAAGTAGCAAGGCTATCTTTTAACTCTTTACTGAACCTTACAGCCCCGTCGTAATTAAGGTGGGTGGTATTAACAAACATACTATCGGGGTAATTCACTTTGCCGAAATTAAAAACCCTGACATTCTTCATTTCGCCAAGCCTGTGCAGAAAATCCTGGGCATCGGGGTAGTTCTTAAAATTTGTGAAGTACGAACTATGATAGGGCGTTATAATAATAACAAACATCCTGTCGGGGTTGTTTTTAAAAAGCTCGGTGTATTCGCTTTCAAGGTGAGCATCATTTTCAAATACTGCCTTATTTTTAATTCGCTCGGCAACTAACTGGGCAAATCGCTCTTTGGTCATTTTGTTTTTCTCTATAGCCGCTCCCCTGTCTGTGTATTTAGTCAGATTCATTTTATCATTCAGAAAATACCTGAAATATGTTTCATACTGACCGAAATATTTTATAATGGGCATAGAAAAATATGCCTTGTAATGCTTGCCCAAAAGCTCACGTACTTCAGGGCAATCTGCATTGTATATATAGTTTGAAATATCGCCAATGGAGTTTGCTAACCCGTCGAGGCTGAAATTCATTATTATAAGCGGGGTGTGTTTTTCCTTTTTACATTCTTCCTTTAAAAAGAACAACCATACATCAGCTCCGGTACCATCTAACCCATAATTAAAATAATCGCTGCCCAGTATATGAGGTATGCAACCACCTTGCGCCATAGAAGCCCCGAAAATGGGGACCTCGTTTGAGTCATTCTCATTTATTATCCTGTTCACTTTATATGCCCCGCAAATTTCACTGCTTAAAATAACTTTCTTCTCGAACACACGCTGGAACAGCCAGCCCGCTATTGCTGCAGCCAGTATAACAGGCACAATTATCCTTGTAAGGAATAATTTAAAACTGGAAATAGATGAATTCTGCTGCGACATCTTTGCCTAATATTATAATTGCCAACGTAATAACCGTTAAAAAAACTGCCGGGTACTTCAGTCTCATATCCCTGGGCAATAAAAACCTTAATGTTAATGCCAGTATAACCATAAAGCTCAACACTAAATTAAGCGGGCCCTTTTCCCCGCAAAGCTGTGGCAGGTTAAAGTGAAAATTCATCTGTGCAATTTTATGAATTAGCTTACCTGCAATGGTGAATGTAGGTGAACGAAAGAAAATAAGACTGAAGGTCCAATATGAAAAAGCCAGCAGTAAGCTCCCACCATTATATATGGCTTTAGGCATTTTTGCCGATATTCTTTTCCTTAGTTTTTTAGTAAGGAACTCATACGACAGGGCGATGCCTTGCAGGAAACCGAAAATAACGAAGTTCCAGCCTGCGCCATGCCATAAACCCGCTATTAAAAAGGTTATTACCAATGCAAATATTATGCCCCATTTGCCCCAATCTCTTTTAGCTGTAGCAAGAGGAGTGTATAAATAATCGCTGAACCACGAAGAAAGCGAGATGTGCCATCTTCTCCAATATTCTGATATATTTTTTGACAGGTAAGGCCTGTTGAAATTCTCCATAAGGTCGAAACCCATAAACTTAGCTGTGCCGCGGGCAATATCAGAGTATGCAGAGAAATCGCAATATATCTGGAAGTAGTAAAATAAAAGTGCAATAACCGATGATGAAGTGTTGGCTGCATCGACATTACCGAATACCTGGTCAACATAAACCCCCAGCCTGTCGGCTACAACCAGTTTTTTAAAAAGCCCGTAACCGATGAGATTTAAACCCAATGCGGCATTATCATACGTAAATAGTTTCTTCTCATGAAACTGGTGAATCATATTCTGTGGCCGCTCTATAGGGCCTGCCACCAACTGAGGGTAAAACATTACATAAAGCGCATATATGCCGAAATGCTTTTCCGCTTTCTGGTTTCCCCTATATACTTCTATAGTATAGCTCATAGCCTGGAAAGTATGAAATGAAAGCCCAATGGGTAATATCATTTTTAAAGAAGGCATATGATTGGAAAAGCCGAATAAATGGGCCACCCCTGTAATATTATCGTTAATGAAGTTGTAGTACTTAAAAACTGCCAATACACCTATGTTGGCAATAATGCTCATGATAAGGAACCTTCTCTTTTTAGCCCTATCTTCAATCTTCTCAAGATAAATACCCGCTATATAATCAATTACGATGGTGAATATTAAAATGAGTATATATTCAGGCTTAAAGAACATGTAAAAGAAGCAGGATGCCGCAAGCAACCAGCTCCACCTGAATTTAAATGGAATGAGAAAATAAAGTGTAGTGACCACCACAAAGAAAAACAGGAAGGGTATGGAATTGAATAACATTTTACCTGCGTATGGTTAACTCTCTGGTAGACTTCAAAATTATTTCGCGCTTTGTTTTAACAATAAACCCGGCCTATACCTTTCTTCTTTATAGGTTTCATATAGGTTCTCCAATGTATTCAGAACATTTTTCAATCCCAGCTCATTTCCCCAAGCGAGTAGCCCTTTCGGGTAATTAACTCCTTTGGTCATGGCTGTTTCTAAATCTTCACGAGTGGCTATTTTATAGTACAATGCTTCATAGGCTTCGTTGATGAGCATTGATATAATGCGCATAAATACTTGTTTGCCTGATTCCATATCCTTGCTTAACTCTGGCTGTGCAGCATTTTCACTATAATCGTAATATCCTTTTCCTGTTTTTCTACCAAAATAACCGGCTTCAGATAACCGCTTCTGGGTAATAGAAGGTTTATACCTGGGGTCGAAAAACATTTGTTTCCACACGGTTTCAGTAACCATGTAGTTTACATCGTTACCAATAAAATCCATCAATTCAAAAGGCCCCATTCTAAAACCGCCTATTTCTTTAATTGCCCAGTCAATGTCGGCATAATGGGCTATACCTTCCTCATATATTCTTATGGCTTCGCCGTAAAACGGCCGTGCCACCCTGTTTACAATAAATCCTGGTGTATCTTTTGCCTGTACAGTTGTTTTCCCCCACGATTGTATTAGTTCAGTTACTTCTTTCAGCATTGCATTATCAGTTGCCAAACCGGGAATAATTTCAACTAAAGGCATTACCGGTGCAGGGTTAAAAAAGTGAACACCCATTACTCTGCCGGAGCCCTTGCAGGCCGCAGCAATAGAAGTAACCGAAATAGAAGAAGTATTTGTAGCCAATATTGCTGAAGGTTCACACACAGCTTCTAATTTCCTGAAAAGGTCCTTTTTTATTTCCAACTCTTCAATTACGGCCTCTATCACAAGTCCGCAAGGAGCAAAATCATTTAATGAATTGGCTACTTTAATTTTAGAAAGTATAGTATTTAAACCTGCCTCGTTAATTTTTCCTTTTTTAACCAGTCCTTCCAGGGTTGTCCTAATTCGTTCAACAGCTTTTGCTGAAGCGCCTGTAAACGAATCGTACAAAACAACATTATGCCCTGAAGTAGCGGCAAGCTGGGCAATTCCACTACCCATGGTACCGGCTCCTATAACACCAATTACTGAATCTTTACTTAACCTACTCATATTAATTATTTACGCGTATAAGTTTCATTAGTTTATCTGCCCAAATGCGCGGGCTATTCTGGCCGGCAAGCTCTTTACTTATCTCTCCCATTTTCATTAATTTCTCATCACTGAGCATTGCCATATCTTTCATCTTTCCCATCAATCCGTTTACATCTCCAGCCCGATAAATATAGCCATTCTCGCCATTTCGCAATAAGGCCTCAGCTGCCCCTACCTCATCGGAACAGATTAAAGGAAAGCCGGCTGCGGCAAACTCATGTAATACCACACCCCATGGTTCGAAGCGGCTTGGCATAACAAACACGCCTGTTCTGGCCAGGTATTGCTCCATATCTTTGGGCTGTACAAAACCAAAGTGCTTTATTTTCGGGTGTTGCACAGGTTCTATATCTCCTGTACCCAGGCACCACAACTCCCAATCATTTGGATTTTCCAATTGCCCTTTAATGAATGCATTCCATAAATCTTTAATACCCTTAAATTCATAATATCTTCCGGCATATATAAACCTGTGCGGATACTTTTTGCTTTTTTCTGCCCACACTTTCTCACCCAATGTTTTAAAATACTCTACGTCCGCAGTATAATAGCCTGTCAGTATTTCAGCTTCTTTAAAACCAAGCTTTAATGCATATTGTTTTTGCTTTTGCCCCGGAACCCAGCAGTGGGTAAATGTTTTACGTATTGTTATTCTACTTAATACACAGGCCACATATTGCCTGAAACTTCCTTCCCACTTAGTATCTAGCCCGATTACTACAGGTATTTTCTTTTTATATTCTTTAGCCACTGAAAGATAATCCTTGTCCATCCAACCGCTACAATAAATAAAGTCAGGAGAAATATCCTTTACTTTTTGCCTCAGGCTAGTTAAATTGAATTGTTTCCGGTCGTAAAAACTTACCCCGTCAGGAAATGTAAACTGAAAAGGCGCTTCTTTGTTTACAGGCCAGTGAATCACACTTATTTCAACAGGATACTCCCGCCCCAGTTCCCTGATGCAAGCCAGGAAATAATCTGCCAGTTCACTGTACAGGAATAGCAATTTTGTCTTGCGCCCGGATAATGACATCGCTTGTTAAAATTGAAAGAATAATAAAAACAATAATGGTAAATGGATTGAGTGAAGCCGTTAGCCACGATTCAAAAAAAGTAGAAAATATTACAGCATATAAAATAGGCATGGCAAGCCTTGTTTTCCTGGTGGCCTTTACAAATGTCCTTATAAATGCAAATACAAAGGTTACTAGACCCAATAAGCCTGTATCTAGCCATAATGTAATGTATGAATTATGGGCATTGCCCTGGTGCCCCATGTTAGATAAATACTGACTATATAACTGGAAAATATAGTTTGTATAGTCAAAACCCCGCCCTATATAAAGGTTCTGTTTTATGTTTATCCATGCAAAATTCCATGCTACAAAACGGCCCGATGCTTCAGTTAATGTTTCAACCCTAAGGTACTTTTCAAGCCCCAGGCTGGTGGCTATGCTTATTATGTTAGTTGACACATAACCATAACTTCCTGCAATAAGTACAAACACAAAAAAACCTACTATCGGCGATATTTTGTAGGAGTAACTAAGAAAGAAATAAATCAGGATGGCGAAAAGAGTGCTTCTTGAACCACATAATATAATTGACAATAAAATCAATGCATAGATTAGAGTTTTTTCCCTTCGCTGGAAAAGTTCAGGTTTTAGCTCTATGATAAGCGAAAAAAGCAGCAAGAATAGCAGGCAAAACACCCCAAGGCCGTTAGGATTACCAAAAACCCCCCTATAACGTCCTTCAAGGTGTGTTATATCAGGTAATATATAATTAAGCACCAGGCTTAAAAGTAGAATAAATACACCGAAAAATATTATTACTCTGAAAAAATCTGCCTGTTTATCTACGTATGCCCTCTTTACATAATTTGGAACAACAATCAAGAGCAAAATATAGGAAACCGTCTTTTCCAGTGAATTCAGGAAATTATCCACCGGGGCATACGTCAGACAAATAAAAGCCACAATAAAAAAGGGAACAAATGCCGCTGAAAGCCTGTCGAAAGGAGTAAATTTTTTCCTGTCCATGAAAAGGAATAAGGCAAGAAAGGAAATGTAAATTTCTTTGGCATTGTAAGCAAACTCGAAGTAGTGTGACCTGTTATCGGAAAGAATTAAAATAAAAAAGAAGCCTATCATTAACTCCATGTACTGACCCTTCGATTTAAGGACAAATAAACAGAGGGGTATATAAAGGAGCGCAGCAGGACCCGCAACAGCGCCAACAACAGCCCATGACATTATCATGTAAAAAAAACTCCTGTACTGGCGAAATACTTCCATTAAGCTATTAAAAACTCAAAAATATAAAACAAAGGCGTTAAATACTGTTATTCTGAAAAATAATGGACAATACCCTTCTATCATCAAAACAACTTCCTAAATTTGCTACTTCATTGCAGTGTACTATTTTACAAATACATATACATGGCTAATACCGAGGAATTAAAGAATTTGGCACAGAAGAAAGAAATATCATTTGAAGAGTTTCGCACTACTGTGCTGAAAGACTACCGTATTGCCAATGAAAGCCGTGAGGCAAGTCTTTTGGGCCGGAAGGAAGTATTACAAGGTAAAGCAAAGTTTGGCATTTTCGGCGATGGTAAGGAAATAGCCCAGGTTGCCATGGCTAAGGCTTTTAAACATGGCGATTTCAGGTCGGGCTACTACCGCGACCAGACATTTATGTTTGCTCTTGGTGAACTTACATTGCAGGAATGGTTTGCCGGTTTATATGCCCATGCCGACCTTGCAGCCGAACCTTCATCGGCCGGAAGGCAGATGGGTGGCCACTACTCTACCCAAATGGTAAATCCTGATGGTTCATGGAAAGAACTTACAACCATATACAATTCATCCTCTGATATATCACCAACCGGTAGCCAGATGCCCAGGCTATTAGGCCTGGCCCTTGCATCGAAACTTTTCAAAATCAACCCTCATCTGCAGGCACCTGAATTCGAAAAATTCAGCAAAAAAGGTAACGAAATAGCCTTTGGCACCATTGGCGATGCCAGCACATCGGAAGGGCTGTTCTGGGAAGCTATTAACGCTGCAGGCGTTATGCAGATACCCATGCTCATGTCGGTTTGGGATGATGGTTACGGAATATCGGTACCTAAAAAATACCAAACCACCAAGGGTGATATCCATGCAGCTTTAAGCGGTATGCAGCGCGACAAAAAGGCACCCGGCTATGAATTATACAAAGTAAAGGCCTGGGATTACCCTGCCCTTTGCGAAACCTACGAGAAAGCTGCTGAATTATGCCGCACCGAACATGTACCGGTTCTGCTTCATGTAGAAGAAGTTACTCAGCCACAAGGGCATTCTACCTCTGGCTCGCATGAACGTTATAAGACTCCGGAACGCCTGCAATGGGAGAAAGATTTTGATGGCCTTAAAAAAATGCGCGAATGGATATTGAAGTTTGCCATTGCCAATGAGAATGAACTGAACGATATAGAAGAAAAAGCAAGGGAAGCTGTAAAAGAAGCTAAGAACAAGGCATGGGCAGCCTATCTTGAGGCTATTAAGAAAGATATTGAAGAAGCTGTTGCATTGGTACAGGCAACTGTAGAAGGCACATCGAAACAGGCAGAAATTGCTCAGCTTATCACTGAACTTAGGTCAGCTAAAGACCCTTTGCGCAAGGATATAACTGTAATGGTGAAAAAGACATTGCGCTTTACCCGCGATGAACATTTGCCTGCAAGGCAAGCCTTACTCGATTACCAGAAAGATTTTGCCCTTAAAAATGAGGAGCGCTACGATTCATTACTCTATACCAACGAAACCCTCTCTGTAAATGAGGTGAAACCAGTGTATGACACCGAAGATAGTTCGAATGGCCACGAAATACTGAGAGATAACTTTGATGCTATTCTAGGCAAGTATCCTGAGGTTGTAGTTTTTGGTGAGGATTCAGGCAAATTAGGAGGCGTGAACCAGGGGCTTGAAAACATGCAGAAGAAGTATGGTGAAGAACGTGTTTTTGATACAGGTATTCGTGAGGCTACTATTATTGGCCAGGCTATAGGCCTTGCTTTGCGCGGATTACGCCCCATTGCAGAAATACAGTATTTAGATTACCTGCTTTATGCATTGCAGATACTTAGCGACGACCTTGCCACATTAGCATACCGTACAAAAGGCACCCAACGCGCCCCCGTAATTATCCGCACCCGTGGCCACAGGCTTGAAGGTATATGGCACAGCGGTTCGCCAATGGGAATGATTTTACATTCACTTCGTGGCATTTATGTATGTGTTCCACGCAACATGACACAGGCTGCAGGGTTTTACAATACACTGTTAAGCGCACACGAGCCCGGTATTATAATAGAGCCTTTGAATAGCTATAGGCTAAAAGAAAAAAGGCCTTCAAATTTTGGTGAGTTTAAAGTTCCGTTGGGCGTACCGGAAATAATACGCGAGGGAACGGATGTAACTATTGTTACCTACGGCCCTCTTTGCAGGATGTCCATGGAAGCTGCACAGCAACTGGAGACATCGGGTATTTCCGTTGAAATTATCGACGTGCAGACTTTATTGCCTTTCGACATTAACCATATTATTGCTTCATCTTTACAAAAAACCAATAGAGTATTATTCCTTGACGAGGATGTTAAAGGCGGAGCAAGTGCTTACATGATGGAACAGTTACTGGAAGTACAGGGAGGATATAAATTTCTTGATTCAGCCCCGAGAACACTTACAGCAAAGGACCATCGCCCGGCCTACGGAACTGACGGCGACTATTTCTCTAAACCTAGCGTTGAAGATATTTTCGATGCTGTGTATGGAATTATGAATGAGGTTGACCCGGCTAAGTACCCTGATATTTACTGAGATTATTTATAGAATTATTAACGGAATAAAGCACTGATGCTTATATAACATTGTATATGATTACACAAGAGCAGGTTAAGGAAGTGAAGGAGCGCTTTGATGCGTTGAGGGGGCATCTTTGACATCGAAAAACGGTTAAAAAGAATTGAAGAAGAAGAGGCTGTTACACTGGCAGCCGATTTCTGGAATGACCCCAAGAAAGCTGAGGTTGTTCTGAAACAGATAAAAAATCAGAAGAACTGGACTGAGGCTTACAGCAAGCTTGAAAAGAGCGTGGAAGACCTTATGCTTACGTTCGATTTTTTCAAGCAGGAAGCTGCCACTGAAAAAGAATTAGACGACCAGTACGCGCTGACCTTAAGGTTATTGCAGGATCTTGAATTTAAGAACATGCTGGGCTCGGAAGAAGACCACCTGAATGCTGTATTGGAAATAAACTCTGGCGCGGGTGGCACTGAAAGCCAGGATTGGGCCTATATGCTTATGCGCATGTACCTTATGTGGGCCGAGAAAAAGGGGTTTGCAGTGAAAGAAGTTGAAATTACACAGGGCGAGGCTGCTGGAATAAAATCTGTTACACTTGAAATACAGGGCGAGTATGCTTTCGGGTATTTGAAAGGAGAAAATGGGGTGCACAGGCTTGTGCGCATATCACCTTTCGATGCAAATGCACGCAGGCATACTTCTTTTGCTTCGGTATATGTGTACCCCTTAATTGACGAGACTATCGACATACAGATAAGTCCTGCGGACATAGAATGGGAAACATTCCGTTCGGGTGGAAAAGGCGGACAAAATGTAAACAAGGTGGAAACGGCAGTCCGACTCTATCACAAGCCCTCCGGCATCATTATAAAAAACCAGGAATCGCGTTCGCAATTGCAGAATAAGGACAAGGCTTTGCACATGTTAAAGTCTCAGCTATATGAGAGAGAAATGCGCAGGAAGCTTGAAACTGTTGCAGCCATTGAAAGCACCAAAAAGAAAATTGAATGGGGCTCGCAGATACGTAACTATGTAATGCATCCTTATAAGCTGGTTAAAGACCTGCGTACCGATTACGAAACATCGGACGTGCAGGCGGTGATGAACGGCGAATTAGACGACTTTATTAAGAGTTACCTGATGGAATTCGGCAGCGGCAAGAAATAATTTAAGCTTGCAATGTATCCGTCTTCCTGTGTTCAATTTTATAAATAGCAAACATCAGTACAGCTACCAGTATTGTACTACCTATTACATAGCTTATTTGTGAACTTTGATTGCCTATATCTTCTATTTTCTTAGGTAGCATATTCCTGTCCTCAAGGTAAGAAATGTAGACTATTACGCTATTATTCAAAAAGTGTGCAAATATTGAAGGCCATATCGACTTTGACCATACAAACAAGTAGCCAAGATAGGCGCCCATAAGCATGCGGGGAAGGAAGCCAAAAAACTCAAGGTGAATAGCGCTGAAAATTATGGCTGTCAGCCACACTCCCACATGTATATTACCGCTTCCCCTGATAATAATATTCTGCATGCCGGCCCTGAAAAACAACTCTTCAGAAACGGCCGCGAGAAACCCCATGATAAAAATATTGACAATAAGCCCTCTCAAGCTTTGATGGGCTATGAATGCATTTGAGATAATGTTATTCTCATCATCCATATTTTTTATCCAGTCTTGAGCCGATTGCATAGAGGCAGGCAACTGCAAATGGCTGTTTACTTCAGAAAGGTAGTTAATGACAGGCACCGCCACCAGGATTAATATACCACCTAAAAGAAAAGTTGACACCTTAAACTTCCCTTTAATATTTAAAAACTCGAGCCATTTGCGGGAGCATAACAAAGCCATTATAAATGTTGGTATTATAAAACTACCTACAACGCTAATTGCCTGTATTATTTTGAGCGCCCTTATTACTTCCGGGTTATTTATTTTGGCCGTTCCCTGCAAGTCAAATACGCTTAAGTGAGTGTATGCTGTTGCCACCGCCACGCCAAGGAAGGAAAACACTACCATTAATATCAGCGCAATGCCTAAAAGAATAAAAAACTGGCCTGCTGGTCTTAAGTTTTCAAGTGGCGCCGGGCGTTGAATTTCGTCCATATTAATGCTTTGCGGTATATTTGCAAAGGTAACTATTTACACTAATGGTAAAAATCGGCAATATAGAACTCGGTGATTTCCCTTTATTGCTTGCCCCTATGGAAGATGTGAGCGACCCTCCTTTCCGCCATGTGTGCAAGGAACAAGGGGCCGATATGCTTTATACCGAGTTTGTTTCATCGGAAGGGTTGATACGCGATGCGGCTAAAAGCCTTAAAAAGCTTGATATTTTTGAGCATGAGCGGCCTATAGGCGTACAGTTATTCGGCGGTAGTATTGGCTCTATGCGCGAAGCAGCCATTATTGCGGAAAGGGTTAACCCGAACCTGATAGATATTAATTATGGCTGCCCTGTTAAACAGGTAGCCTGTAAAGGTGCCGGAGCCGCCCTGTTGCAGGATATACCCAAGATGGTAAAAATGACTGAAGAGATTGTAAAAGCAGTCAAATTACCTGTAACAGTTAAAACCCGCCTGGGTTGGGACGACAGCACTAAAAATATTATTGAAGTGGCCGAACGTTTGCAGGATATAGGCATACAGGCACTGACCATACACGGGCGCACACGCAAACAAATGTATAAGGGCCCCGCAGATTGGACACTTATAAGGGAAGTAAAGAATAATGCACGCATACACATACCCATATTTGGTAACGGAGACGTAACTTCACCTATAGTTGCTACAGAAATGAAAGCCCGGTATGGAGTTGACGGAGTTATGATTGGCAGGGCAAGCATTGGTTACCCATGGATATTCCGTGAGATAAAGCATTATTTAAAAACCGGGGAATTGCTCTCTACCCCTACCCTGGAAGAACGAATAAGCGTATGCCGTACCCACCTCGATAAATCTATTCAATGGAAAGGCGAAAGACTTGGCATACTTGAAATGCGCAGGCATTATGCAAGCTATTTCAAAGGTATGGATAACTTTAAAGATTTCAGGATGAAGCTTGTTACTACCGACTCTTACGCTGAATTGCTGGAAATTTTAGATGCCATAGGCATGCATTATGCACAAGTTGCCTAATATCAAGGCATTGCCATTTTTAATTATTAATTCTTAATTTCTAATTATTCCCTAAGGTCTTCCACATCAATCCCCGGGTAATCCTTAGGATTAAACGAGAAGAATCCAGCCGGAATAGCTGAATCGGTATCTAAAGAATCTACTGTATAGGTAACCATAGTGCCATCTTTCATAAGGGCAGTTACCGATATAATCTGGTTCTTGTTCTTATCAATAACGAGGATAAGAGTGTGATATTTTTCCTTTTCAGGATGTTTAGGATAAAGGTCTATCACCTCAACAGTAATTCCTTTATCGGTCTCTTCCTTATCAAAGTGGCTCTTAAACCCTTTTTCGTAAATGGTAAATATATTGGTTGGCGATATAGTTCCTTTATCGCTGTTATGGTCAACATTATTTATCTGTACCTCGTTGGCATCTTTCAGGTACGTCCACATGGTAGTACTGTCTGATATAACAGTCTGTGTCTTAAGCTCCAGTTTATACTTGCCGCCCTTTACAACTAAGCTTCCTTTCTGGTTATCGGTTGGCTTTTTGTCTTTTCCATAAATAACCACACTGAACTGGGCCTTGATTAATTTAAATGCCTTTGTTTTTTTGCTCAGTTCCTGCAATATGGAATTAGCCTTAGCATCAACCGTCTCTTCAGGTTGCGCCATAAGTCTGGCCGCACAAACACATAAAAATATTACTATCGCTATCTTTCTCACTATCCTGAGTTATAATATGTCCAAAATTAATAAATCCCTTGTATCTAAGACTGTTAAAGAACGTTAAGGGTTTAAATGTTAGTACTAAGTATTACGTATTAGGTATTAAGATAGGGGAAGTAAACTAATAAGAATCAATATATTTGACGGACATGAGCAACTGGAGCCATAAGCTTTTAAAGTGGTATGAAGTAAATAAGCGGGAATTGCCATGGAGAGGCGTTAAAGACCCTTATAAAATATGGTTATCGGAGATAATACTTCAGCAAACAAGGGTTAACCAGGGGTGGGACTACTATAACAGGTTCGTTGAAAAATATCCCACCGTTTCCAAATTAGCTTCTGCATCGGAACATGAGGTATTAAAGCTATGGCAAGGGCTTGGATATTACTCCCGTGCCAGGAATATGCACCATGCAGCAAAACAAATTATGCAGCAGCATAAAAGCAAATTCCCCAAAGATTATGAAGCTATACGTGCACTTAAGGGCGTGGGAGACTACACGGCTGCGGCAATAACATCAATAGCTTATAACCTGCCCTACCCCGTTGTTGATGGAAACGTGCTGAGGGTTTATTCCAGGCTTTTAGGAATATCTACCCCAATTGATTCAACCGAGGGTAAGAAAAAAATTTGGGAAGCCGCTGAAGAATTGCTTGACAAGAAAAACCCCGGCACTTACAACCAGGCAGTGATGGAGCTTGGCGCCCTTTGCTGCACACCTAAAAACCTCAATTGTGCTGAATGCCCTGTACAGGCATCATGCTATGCTTATGCACATAAGCAAACTGCTATACTGCCCATTAAAGAGGGTAAGACCAAGGTAAAGGAACGGTTTCTGAATTACATTGTAATTGTTCATGGCAATAAAATATTACTTCACAACAGGCAGAAAAAAGATATTTGGAAAGGCCTGCACGACTTTCCATGTATTGAAACAGTAAAGAGAACGTCACCTGAGAAGGTTATGTTGAGTAAAGAATGGAAAGATATTTTTCATAGCAACAAACCAATTATTAAATCAGTGTCGGAGCCGTATACACACATATTGAGCCACCAGAGACTTAATGCCGTGTTTATTAAAACAGAGGTAAATAAAGCATTAAAAAAACTTCCTGAAAACTGTTTATGGGTTGAGCGAAAAAACATTGATACTTATGCCGTTCCGCGTTTAATTGAACAGTATATTAGCAAATATTTTTAGCCTATGATTATTTACAATGTAACTATAAATGTTGACGACGATGTGCACCTCAATTGGCTTGAGTGGATGCAGAAAGAACATATTCCTGAAATGCTGAGCACCGGCCTTTTTACAGGCTACCGCATGTGCCGCCTGTTAGATGTAATTGATGAAGGAACAACCTACTCCGTACAGTACTCATGCAAAAACCTGCAAGACTATACAATGTACAAGGAAGAATACGCACCCAAAATGCAGGGCGAAGGATTAAAAAGATTCGGAGAAAAATTTACTGCCTTCCGTACGCTTATGGAAGTGGTGGAATAATAGTTACTTATTCAAACTATAAAGTTTCTTTACTTCATCGGGGTTAAGCAAGCGCCATGCACCACGGGGAACACCATGGAGCGTAAGGCCTGCGTAAGCAACCCTGTCGAGCGCTTTAATCTTGTACCCCAGTGTTTCAAAAATACGCCTCACCACACGGTTCCAGCCTATATGCAATGTAAGTACAACACAGGTAGGGTCGCCATTCTCATCATAACTTGCCTCATCAACTTTCACAAAACCATCTTCGAGCATTACCCCTTTACGTATCTTCTTTAAATCTTCGAAAGCCAACTGGCGGTCGAGCCTTGCCTTGTATACCTTACGTATTTTACCTGAAGGATGCGATAAACGGTTAGCCAATTCACCATCGTTGGTCATTAATAGTATTCCTGTAGTATTTCTATCTAAACGGCCAACCGGGTAAACCCTTTCTTTGGTGGCGCCCTCTATCAGGTCCATAACCGTTTTACGGTCACGCTCGTCAGAAACGGTGGTAATAGCGTCTTTTGTCTTATTCAGCAGTATATAGCATTTCTGGGTTCCTCTTAAACGCTTTCCCTCAATCACAACATTATCACTCGACTGAACCCTGTACCCCGGCTCAAGTACCATCTTAGTGTTAATGGTTACCCCACCTGAAAATATTATTTCATCGGCTTTTCTGCGCGAACAATAACCGGTATCAGCAATAAACTTATTAAGCCTTGTGCCTTCTTTTTCTGCTTCTTTCTTACTATTCTGCATATACTTTATTGAACTATTATTTTACCGGTAGCTGTTTTCTCATTTCTATCTATAACCTTATACAGGTATTCGCCCGGCTGCAATGTTCCTTTTGAAAAATGAACCGTTGCCTGGTTATGCCCCGAAGACTTAAACTCAATATTATCTATCACTCGCTTACCTGTTACATCATAAAGGTTGAACCAATATTTATTATCAACACCACCCTGCACAATAACTGTCGCAATGCTTGTTACCGGGTTGGGAAATACTTTCACCATGGGTTCATCAGCCTGCTGTTCATCTATCCCGGTTAGCTTACAGGTATCCAGAAACTGGTTAAACATATGGTAAACGTGCGCGGTATCGTCGGGTATTATATCAGCATCATCTTTATAGCGGATAAAATAAAAATCCCAGTCCCCAAACGTATAACCGGGGCTATCTGTTGCCCCTGCAAAAACCACATTATTATTCAAACCAACTGCGCATGAATTGCCTTGTTGATCCAAGGTCCCGCCTTCAAATTCCGAGCTGAGCCACCATCCGCCATAAGCCGCGCGCATAGCCAATAAGGCGCTGGTGCCATTGCCATCTGTATTGCTGCTGGCAGCACATATCATATCTCCGTCAACACATTCTGCCGCGTCATGGCCTATATCATACCCTTTCGGCCATGAATCAATATGCTGGTAGAAAGGAACTGCGTTGCTGTCAAAAAAAAGAAGGTAGATATCGGGTTTGCCGGGTATAATACTATCGGTATATCCTGTAACCACGTACCCTTTGTTTACATATGGTTCAATAGAATATGCTACGTGGTTATTTGTACAACCGTATGTTGTATCCTTCACAATATTACCCTTGTCATCAAGTACAAGGAAATATAGATTCGTATCGCCTTTACCAAAACTTGTTGTGGCGCCTGCAATGGCGTATAAAGAATCCCTGGTTATACAAACTGAATTGGCAATATCGTAGCCTGTTCCGCCTATTACTCTTGTCCATATAGTATCTCCGTTTTTATCAGTACGAATTACATATACATCTCCATTGCCTGCCCCGTAGCTGTAAGTCTGCCCTACTAATACAAACCCACTATCTGCCGTTTGCTGTATTCCATAACCAAAATCCCAATCGCTTCCGCCGTAGTATTTTTGCCATAAAACATTACCGGCTGCGTCTGTCCGCACAAGCTCTACATCATAACCATTTGAAATATTATTATCGCTCCAGCCCAAAAAAGCATAACCATGGTCGAAGGTTGGGGCAACAGCGTAGCCTTCATCATTTAAAGGGCCGCCATAGGTGTGTGTCCATTGCGGATTGCCTAATGAGTCAATCTTTACTGCATAAAAATCGTTTGCACCTGCACCGCAACTGTTGGTAGTTCCAATCATTATATAGCCGCCGTCGTAAGTAGACTTAATCTGGTTACATACATCATTCTGAATACCGCCATAGGTACGCTGAAAAATGGTGTCCTTCTGGGCAGAAAGCGATAACCCGCTTAACAATAGTGATAATATGATAACTAGTTTCTTCAAACTACTGCTTTCCTTATTTTTATTAATTGCTCAAGTAACCCGTTTAATTTATCGAGGTGCAGCATATTAGCCCCGTCTGACAATGCACGAGCAGGGCTGGGATGCGTTTCCACAAAAATACCATCAACACCCACAGCTATGCCCGCCTTGGCTATTGTAGCAATCATGGCAGGGTTGCCGCCTGTAACACCGCCGGGCTGGTTAGGTTGCTGTAATGAATGTGTTATATCGAGTACTACCGGCACATTGTTCTTTTGCATTTCGGGTATGCTGCGGTAATCAACCACAAGGTCCTGGTAGCCAAACATACTACCCCTTTCGGTAAGTATTACATTGTTGTTGCCACTCATTTGTATTTTCTCTACGGCAAACTTCATTGATTCGGCAGATAAAAACTGGCCCTTCTTTACATTTACAAATTTACCTGTTTTTGCGGCAGCAACCAATAGATCGGTTTGGCGGCATAAAAAGGCAGGTATTTGTAATATATCTACGTAATTGGCCGCCATTTCGGCTTCCTGCTCGGTGTGAATATCGGTTACTGTAGGGATTTTCAGGGTATTACGAATCTTCGCCAATATCTCAAGCCCTTCCTTATCTCCTATCCCGGTAAAGGAATCGAGCCTTGAGCGGTTAGCCTTTTTATACGATGCCTTGAATATAAAAGGGATACGAAGCCTGTCGGTTATGGCCATTACGCTTTCAGCCACCTCGAAACAAAGCTTTTCGCTTTCTACCACACAAGGGCCGGCAATAAGAAAGAAGTTACCTGAGTCAGTATGTCTTATCTGCGCTATCTTTTCTATCATACAATCAAAAATTACTACCGAATATACAACAAAAAAAGGACTCCCTTGCCGGAATCCTTTTAATATAAAATGCTTTGGAAAGCTTACTTTACGGTTTCAACAACCTTTTTGAAAGCTTCAGGATGGTTCATAGCCAAATCGGCAAGAACTTTCCTGTTAAGCTGAATTCCTTTCAAATCCATCTTATTCATAAATTCTGAATAAGATATGCCGTATTGCCTTACACCGGCATTGATACGCTGTATCCACAGTGCGCGGAAGTTGCGTTTTTTGGTTTTACGGTCGCGATACGCATACTTTAAACCTTTCTCGTATGTATTCTTGGCTATAGTGAATACGTTCTTTTTAGCGCCGTAATAACCGCGTGTGCGCTTTAATATCTTCTTTTTTCTTGCTCTGGATGCAACTGCATTGACTGAACGTGGCATGACTTAAATGTATTAAATGTTAAAAAAATTACTTAACCAACATGGCTTTAATCCTGTGTACCTGGGTTTCATCAACCAGTGTAGTACCGGTTAAATTGCGTTTCCTCTTTTTGCTTTTCTTGGTCAGGATATGATTTTTGAAAGCCTGTTTTCTTTTAATTTTTCCTGTGCCGGTAAAATGGAACCTTTTCTTGGCAGAGGAATTTGTTTTCATCTTGGGCATTTGCTCTGTGTATTTAATTTATTTTTTCTTAGGACCTAAAACCATTGTCATTTTCTTTCCATCCATTGTCGGCAGTTGCTCTACCTTTCCGTATTCTTCCAGTTCCTGCGCGAACTTTAACAGTAACATTTCACCTTGCTCTTTAAAGAGAATCGTTCTGCCCCTGAAAAACACATAAGCCCTTACTTTGGCGCCCTGCTTTAAAAAGCTCAACGCGTGATTGGTTTTGAACTTAAAATCATGTTCTTCAGTATGCGGCCCGAAACGTATCTCTTTTACTACAACCTTAGCCGTTTTCTGCTTTATCTCTTTCTGCTTCCTTTTTTGCTCGTATAAAAACTTTTTATAATCAATAACCCTGCAAACAGGAGGGTCAACAGTCGCCGAAATTTCTACCAAATCGAGGCCTGCCTGGCGCGCTATCTGCAACGCTTTTTCAATCGGGAACACTCCTTCTTCTATTCCTTGGCCCACTACCCTAACGGTGCGTGCGCGGATTCTTTCGTTAATGTTGTGCTGAGGTTCAATGTTTCTACGTTGATACCTGTTATCCCTATTGTATGGCCTGTTTGTTCCGAACGGTGTTGCTATACGGTCCTCCCTTTTTAATTAGTTAATACTTACTTTTCAGTTTGTAAAGTTATAAAGTTTGTAAAGTTTCTAAAGTCCGTTGACTTTCTACTTTATGAACGTTAAGAACTTTTTACTCTTTTATGCTATTACTTTGTTTATCTCTTCGTTGATTTTTGCCACAAATTCATTGGTGTCCATTTGTCCTTTATCTCCTTCTCCATGGCGCCTTACAGCTACTTTGTTGTCCTGCATTTCCTTATCCCCAATCACTAACATATAGGGTATTTTCTGCAGCTCCGCGTCCCTTATTTTCTTACCAATTTTCTCAGGCCTTAAATCAATGAGGGCGCGAATTTCGCATTTTTTCAGCAATTTCAAAACATTTTCTGCATATTCTACATGTTTATCGCTAATTGGCAAAATAGAGACTTGCTCGGGCGCTAACCAAACGGGAAGGTTTCCGGCGCAATGTTCCAGCAAAACACCTATGAATCTTTCCAGCGAGCCAAAAGGCGCACGGTGAATCATTACCGGCCTATGCTTGTGGTTATCAGCCCCAACATATTCAAGCTCAAAACGCTCAGGCAGGTTATAATCTACCTGAATGGTACCCAACTGCCATGTGCGGCCAAGGGCATCTTTCACCATAAAGTCGAGCTTGGGGCCATAAAAGGCAGCCTCGCCATATTCGGTTACGGTTTTCAATCCTTTTTCAGCGGCGGCCTCAATAATGGCATTTTCCGCTTTTTCCCAGTTCTCTTCCGAGCCAATGTATTTGCTACGGTCTACTTTATCGCGCAACGAGATTTGTGCCGTAAAACTCTGGAAATCCAAGGTATCGAGCACCTTTTGTACAAGGTCGATAACCTTTATAAACTCACCCTTTACCTGGTCGGGTTCGCAAAACAGGTGGGCATCATCTTGTGTAAAGCCACGCACACGGGTTAAGCCATGCAACTCCCCACTTTGTTCGTAACGGTAAACGGTACCAAATTCAGCGATACGCAAAGGCAGGTCGCGGTAACTGCGGGGGCTGCTGCGGTATATTTCGCAGTGGTGCGGACAGTTCATCGGTTTTAAAAAGAACTCCTCGCCCTCTTGCGGAGTGTGAATGGGCTGGAAAGAGTCTTTGCCATACTTTTCGTAGTGGCCCGATGTTATATATAAGTTCTTATGGCCTATATGCGGAGTAACTACCTGCACATAACCGGCCTCGCGCTGGTTTTTGCGCATAAAGTTCTCCAGGCGCTCGCGCAAAGCGGTGCCTTTGGGTAACCACAAGGGCAAACCTAAGCCTACTTTTTCCGAGAAAGTAAATAACTCTAATTCTTTGCCCAGTTTGCGATGGTCACGTTTTTTGGCCTCTTCTATTAAGGTAATGTAGTCGGTTAATTGCTTCTGGTCGGGGAAGGTAATAGCATAAATACGGGTGAGTTGCTTCATCTTCTCATTACCGCGCCAGTATGCACCGGCAACGTTAAGCAGCTTTACAGCCTTTATAAAACCCGTATTGGGCAAATGAGGCCCACGGCACAAATCGGTAAAGTTGCCTTGCTTGTAAAAGGTAATGCTTCCGTCGGCAAGGTCCTTTATCAGGTCGAGCTTATAGAAATCATCTTTCTTGGTGAAGTAGTCTAATGCCTCTTTTTTCGAAACCTCCGAGCGCACATATACTTCCTTCTTCTTGGCCAACTCGAGTATCTTAGCTTCTATCTTCGCAAAATCTTCCGACGATACCACCCTGTCTCCGGGGTCTACGTCGTAGTAAAAACCATTTTCTATTGGAGGGCCGATACCAAATTTCATTCCGGGGAAAAACTCCTCCAACGCCTCGGCCATAAGGTGGGCTGATGAATGCCAGAAGGTTGATTTACCATCTGTATCATCCCATGTAAGCAGGTTAAGCTCCACATCGCCTGTTAAAGGGCGTGTGGCATCCCATACCTGTCCGTTTACACGTGCAGCCAGCACCTTAGCGGCTAGCGAATTGCTTATGCTTTTGGCAACATCAAGGGCGGTGGTGCCATCGGGGTATTCTCTTACTTTCCCATCGGGGAATTTTACGTGAGCCATAATCTTCTGAAAAATAGGGATGCAAAAGTAATGAAAAAAGGCAGTAGTTAGGTGTAAGGGATAAGTGAGGCATTTCAGCAAACTAAAATCTCTTTTACTGAACCCGAGATATCGTTAACTATTGTCTATTTAATTAACTCGAATACGCCTTTTATTCATCAGCTTTTCAAACTGGTAGAATCCCTTTAATTCTTGTATTAGAAGCTTAGTTACTTTTATAACTTCCTGAAGACTTGCCTCTTCATTACAAATCTGTTTAACATCTTCGAAAACTAGGTGCTGCTCCTTTAATAAGGATTGCTCAACTCTTAGCCCAACCCAATTTCCATCCTTAACTTCTCTCTTTATAGACTTCATGTTTATAAATCTGTCGTGGAAAGATGTTATTGATGTAAAATGCTCCATAAGCAATAAGACGGCATATATTCTATTGAGCTCTTTTTTGCTTAAACTATTACCGTAAGCCAGCGTTTGTTCATATAATCTATTCGTATCCACCGCACCAATTATATTTTGTATCCTGTGAATTACAAAAAATAGATTTTGAAGATTAAATACTATTGTGAACGCTATCCGGTATTGCGCCACATTTTGATATTCTTTAAAATCCTTTTCAAATTCTAACAAATAGTCTAAAAGAAAAAGCTCTACTTTTTCAGGACTATCTTTTATCGAAGGTTTTGTGTATTCAATCCTATCATATGTCAGAGCATTGAACAGAATACCGAAATATTTCTTAAGGTATAAATTAAAGCTAATCTTTGATTTCCATGCTTCATATTTCTTCTGTGCAAATGGAATAACAATTGCAACTATCAGTGCTAATGCAGCAATCACGGTTAACCATTCATTCCAATCAATTGGTGTTCGCATATTTAAACAGTTTTACTTGCGCCTTTAATTTTGTACCCAACAATAATCTGAAATCCTGTATTATCCTCTTCTTCTTCAAGTATACCCATTTCTATACCTTTGGCAATAAATAATTTAGTAAAATCCTCTGCACCTATTCTTCTAATACAGGTCCATAGGAATATTTATAAGGTTAATATCGCCTGAATCTTTACTGCAGTCGGCGTTCATGTCTTTGTAGGTAAACCCTACAATACCATTAGCGGTAGGGCATCCGCACACATTACCAACACCGCACAACGGGTATGACAGTATGCTTATAACCATGGCACGCACATAATTGGGCAGGCAGTGGAAAGGGTTACTCCAGATACTGAAAGCCGTGGTGTCGGTTAAAGAAATGGGGAATACCGGGAAACATGAGATGTTATTATTTGTGCATGATAGTGCCTGGAGAAAAGCAGGAAGGGTGGGAAGTGTGTTTAGTTGATTGTAATCGCACGTAAGGTTATTGAGAGATACAGGTAAGGTTGGCAAACTTGTTAAACTATCGGAAGTACATGTTAAAGAGGTAAGCGAGGCAGGTAAAGCGGGAAGCCCTGCTGATAATGGGTTAGCAGAGCAATCTAGTAACTGAAGCGCTGAAGGTAATGCAGGCAACGATGGCAACTTATTCCCGGAACATTCCAATGTATTAAGCGAAGCAGATAAAGCTGGCAAAACAGGTAAATGGTTACTGCTGCAATCTAAATAAGTGAGACTGGCCGGCAACGCAGGTAGCACAGGCAGCTGGTTTAAGCCGCAATACAATGTTGCAAGGCTGGCCGGCAAAGCAGGCAGAGATGGCAACAGGTTGGCGGTACAATCTAAATAAACAAGCGAAGCGGGCAAAGCAGGCAAAGCAGGCAGGCTTGGTAAAAGGTTATACGAGCATGTTAAGGTGCCAAGTGAAGAAGGTAACGCAGGCAGTACAGGTAATTTATTGTCGGAGCAATCAAGGTAAGTAAGTGATGCCGGCAATGAAGGCAATACGGTTATCCCGTTATAATAGCACTTCAGCATTTGCAGCGATGCATCGAGTGTTGGTAAGGTAGTTAACAGGTTATTGCCGCAGATTAATGTAACAAGCGCAGCAGGCAAGGCAGGCAGGTTCTTTATCTGGTTGTCATAGCACGATAAATAAGTCAATGCTGCGGGTAATGTGGGCAAGGTATCAAGGGTATTCTGCTGGCAGGTTAAAGTGGTAAGCGATGCAGGTAAAGCCGGAAGGCTGTCCAGCTGGTTCACATCACAATCTAAGTTACTAAGCGCGGCGGGTAGTGCAGGCAGTTGTTTCAATCCGTCGTCAGAGCAATTTAAAATGGTAAGCGCTGCAGGTAGTGTTGGCAAACTATCGAGTGAGCTATTACCTGAACAGTCTATATAGTTGATACCTGAAAGCAAAGCAGGCAGCCCTCTTAAGTTATTGTTATTGCATGAAATATAAACCATTGCGGGCGGCAATGCTGGAAGGCTGTCGAGGATAGTGTTTCCGCAAATTAAGCTATCGAGGGTAGATGGCAACAATGGCAGGCTTGTCAACCTGTTGGTGTCGGGTTCGGGGTATACATTTGAACAATCGAGCGTAATCAGCGATTTAAAATACTGCACACCCGTTAAATCTGTAATGCCCTGGTTCTCGACAGCTATGCGCTTAAGCGACAATACAGCTGCATTGGTGGTATCCATCTGGCTGCCGCTCATAGCCGAAGGTACAACAGTATTTAAGTACGACACGAATTTGGCATCGGGTATATTTACATACTGCGCTGAAACAGTAGCAGCGAAAGCTAAGAGTCTTAGGGTAAATAAAAATTTGCGGACCTTGGTCGAGATGGTTTTCATAAACTTGTTTAAGTTAGTGTTGCATGTATAACTGAGAACTTTATTATTTATTGCAAAACTATTTCATCGCCTCCGAATAAAAAGGTGGCATTTAGCGTACAACATACATCAGTTATTGAATGGTGAGAATTAGGGGTTAAGGGTTGTGTTAAATCTTAGGCCTTCGACAAGCTCAGGCTGACCTTTGCTCACTCTGCGTGGCTGTCATGCTGAGCCTGTCGAAGCATCTCTGCGGCCTTTGTCCGAATGGATCCCTTTGGGACGTGAAGCCTTTATCAAATTGCTTTTCCCTATCTTTGCTTAAGCACTATGAAAAACAAAAAACATACCATACATACTCTTGCACTCTGCATAGTATTTTCGTTTGCTTTTATGCAACAAGCCAACAAGCAAAAAGTAGCGGTGATAGATGTCTATATTCAAACCTACACCCTAAACGGCAAAGCTGTGGCATCGTATAAAGATGGCCATGGCAACGACCGTGTATCGAACCGCGATTACAGGCTTGAAGTAAAAACCAAGGGCACCATTGGCGGCCCTGTGCATTACAGGTATTTCCTCGAGCATGTCAGCATGGTATCGCCCGAGGACAGTCTTTCAAAGTATAAAGTCGACCCCGATATTCCACCCGATTTTAAAGAAAGCTATGCCGAGATGATTGATTCAGCTAGTGTATCGCCCGATGTAATAAATGATTTGCCCAAGACGTTTACAGGAATGAAGAAGAATTAAGAATTAGGAACGGCGAAGCCCTCACGAGTTCCATTAATAATAGATGGTGCAACGAGTAATTAATAATTAGCAATTAGGAATCGGTGAAATAGCGTTGCGTTCTTTGCGGGTATTGTCATGCTGAGCCTGTCGAAGCATCTTTGCGCCCTCTGTCCAAATGGATCCCTTTGGGACGTGAAGCCTTTAACTAAGTAGTCTAACGATTATTGATTACTCATTTCGAAGCCGCAATTGGGTATCACAAAAAAAAACACTTAGTATATTTGTATAGTAGTTCATTAAACACGATAAAGCTATATTATCATGAGAAAAATAATTGTCTTGGAATTCATTACATTAGATGGAGTAATGCAGGCACCCGGCGGGCCTAAGGAAGATACATCAGGCGGTTTCAAATATGGCGGCTGGAGCGCGCCGTTTAGTGACGAGGTTGGTGGTAAGGTTATGCAGAAACAAATGAAAGCTGCAGATCTTTTGTTGGGCAGAAAGACATTTGAGATTTTTGCCAACTACTGGCCCGAACATGCAGACTACTGGCCCGGTATTAATGATGTTACAAAATATGTCTTGTCTAAAACCGTGAAAAAATCAGGTTGGGAAAATTCCGTTTTTCTAAAAAACCTTGCTGATATTAAAAAACTCAGAAACTCTAAAGGTTCTGAAATTAAAGTATGGGGCAGCGGTGAATTGACCCAGTTACTGCTTAAGAATGACCTGGTTGACGAACTTTGGCTCAAGATTTACCCGGTAATTCTTGGTAAAGGCAAAAAGCTGTTTGACCACGGCGCTGTTCCGGCAGGATTAAAATTAATAGAAAGTACGGTTACACCAACCGGGGTGATTGTTGCCAATTACAGGCGGGCCGGAAAAGTGAAGACAGGTACTATGGGGGCTTAAGGCACTAATACATAATTACTAATTAGCTCAGCCTAGCTTCGCACGTAAACTTTAATGCCATCCATACTCCTGAACGAATAAGCCAGCGGCTTGCCGGAATATGATTTGCTTGGGCTATTAATAAAGAAACTAATGCTGTTAGGGTATTTCATGCCACCGCAGGCTGTAAGGCTACCGGGCGCTATTATAGCAATATGGTCGGCGCCGTTATCGCTTACCATCATGGCTACTACAGCTTTGTTGTTGTTAGCGGCATCCTGCGCCTGTTTTAAAATATCCTGGCTCGATGCATCGCCCAACAGTTTCCAATTGCTTGATTTTTTAATATAGTTGGCAACCGAGTTAACATCCAACATGCCGCCTGGTTTGTTGGCAGCATCGAAATCACTAATACCATAAATTGCCTTAAGGGCCTTGGCTACATAGCTTTTACATTCCGCACCGCTGCAGCTACTGAATTCGCTTACTAATTTATCGGCAGTGCCTTTCCAGTCAGCGCCGGGAGCAAATGAATAATTTGAAACAACTAAAAGAACACCGGTGAATATTGCTGCTATTTTTCTCATGAGAAGGTAATGGGTTTAGTTATGATGAGTAAAGGTATGAAATAACTATAAACTATGAACTTCGGCCTTCGACAAGCTCAGGCTGACCTGAGTGAACCTTAGTGTGCATTGTCATGCTGAGCCTGTCGAAGCATCTTAGTGTACTTAGTGGTAAAATATGTTCTCTTATGGTACCTCTCTCTTTTATGTAACTTCGCCCTTATTATGACGCACACATATTCAATAACCGGCATGACCTGCAACGGTTGCGCGGCAAAAGTCGAGCACCTGCTTTCGAAAGTTAAGGGTGTTACAGCAGTAAAAGTTGATTTAGAGAAGCAGTCGGCCGAAATTACTATGGGGCCTCATATAAATACAACCGATTTTGCAGCAGCTTTAAGCGGAACCAAATACACTATAACAGAGCAGAAACACGCCCCGGCAACAGCTAATACAACTGAAGAAACCTCCGTTTTTAAGACATACCTGCCCATTTTCCTTATTTTCTTCTATATAACAGCCACTACCCTGCTTATTCAGTTTGTAAATGGCAGTTTTAACCTTATGCAATGGATGAGCCATTTTATGGCAGGTTTCTTCCTGGTTTTCTCCTTCTTTAAGCTGCTCGATGTGCCTGCTTTTGCTATGAGCTACAGCAGTTACGACATTATTGCCAAGCGCTGGCAAGGCTATGGGTATATATACCCTTTTATAGAGCTTGTACTGGGTATTTCGTTCCTTATTCCGGCTTTAGGGAAATGGAGCAACCTGGCTACCTTGATAGTAATGGGTGTAAGCATTATAGGGGTATTGCAAAGCGTTTTAAGCAAGCGTAAAATACAATGTGCCTGCCTTGGTGCCGTATTTAACCTACCTATGAGTACCGTTACCATTATAGAAGACGGATTAATGATAGCGATGAGCGCTATAAGCCTGTTTCTAATTAAGAATTAAGAAATAAGAATTAAGAATTATGGACTAGGGCTTGTAGTCCACTGAAAATCAGGTTTTATTACTAATTCCTAATTTCTAATTCCTAATTTCCCTCCGTTTCCAATAAAAAGTTATTTTTGCACCCTTTAAAATGTATTAGAAACAATGGCTGACGAAAATAAAGACGTGCTTCTTGGTGTAGAAGAGAGATGGAGCAACATCCAGGACTACTTCCGCGCAAATCAAAAACGGGTTACCACAGTAGTTACCGTTATACTTATTGCTATAGCAGGATACGCCGGATTTAAGTTCTGGTATTTACCCGGCCAGGAAGAAGAAGCCGAATTGGCTATTTACCCTGCACAACGCATGTTTAGCATCGATTCTATCCGCCAGGCAACAGCAATGTTTGAACAGATTGCCGATGAATATGGCATGACCAAGGCCGGGCACACCGCTAACTACTACCTTGGCATTTGCTACTACAGGACACATAACTACGATAAAGCTATTGAGTGCCTTGAAAAATTTGATGCAGGCGATGTAATGGTTACCCCTATGGCGGCAGGCATTATGGGCGACGCAGAAATGCAATTGGGCCATAACGACCTTGCTCTTGAAGATTATTTGAAAGCAGTAAAAAGAAGCGCCAACGACCTTACCACGCCACTTTACATGAAGAAAGCAGCGATGGCTTGTGAACTTAAAGGCGATTATGCACAGGCCCTTAGCCTTTACCAGAGTATTAAAACGCAATACCATAACAGCCAAGAAGCCGGTGATATAGATAAATATATTGCCAGGGCACAGGCTAAGTCGGGTAGCAGCGCTCAATAATATAAACATAAACACTCTTGGCTTCACGAGCTAAAGCCTATAAGCCTGCCTCACGCAAATTTTCTGTAAGCAATAAACGGATTGGCATAGCTGTAGCCCAGTGGCATAACGACATTACTGAAAAGCTGCTTAAGGGCGCTATTGATGTACTACAAAAGGGTGGTATACAGCCTTCCGATATTATTATAATGCAGGCTCCCGGCAGTTTTGAGTTACCCCTTACGGCCCAGTGGCTGATAAAAGATTCTAAGGCTGATGCTGTTTTGTGCCTCGGCTGTATAATAAAGGGCGAAACCCCTCATTTCGATTATATTTCACAGGCCGTGGCAGGGGGTGTGATGAAAGTCGGTTTAGAATATAATATTCCCGTTATATTTGGCGTTTTAACAACTAACACCGTACAACAGGCCAGGGAACGCAGCGGAGGCAAGCATGGCAACAAAGGTGCCGATGCCGCGGTAGCAGCCCTAGAGATGTTAGAAGCGAAAAAGCATTGAGGAGGATACGATGCCAAAGGACATGACCGATTTTTCAACCATATTCGTTAAGCAGCAGAAACCTGCCAAAGGTATGCTGTTACTGGCAGAACCCTTTATGGATAGCCCTGAATTCAAACGCTCGGTAATATTACTTACCGAACATGGCGATAAAGGCACTATGGGATTTATCATTAACCGTAAGCTGAACATTACCCCTACTCAGGCTATTGAAGACTTTCCCGATTTTGAAGATGAGCTTTATTTTGGCGGCCCAGTAAGTTCCGACCAGCTATTTTACCTGCATACCAAACCCAAACTGCTTGAAGGCAGTATTGAAGTAATGCCCGGCGTTTATATGGGCGGCGATTATGATACCCTTAAGCACCTTATTGACGTTAAGAAAATTACATCGGAAGACATACGTTTTTTTGTGGGCTATTCGGGTTGGTCATCAGGGCAACTGAAAAAAGAGATAAAGGACAATTCATGGATTGTATTGCCTGCTACAGTCGATCATTTTAAAGCGAGAACCACTACCAACCTGTGGAAAGAGATATTGAAAGGGCTGGGCGGCAAATACTCTGTAGTAGCCGATTTCCCTGAGGACCCAACCTTAAACTGACCCCCATGAACTTCCTTGCACACCTATTCCTGGCAGGAGAAGACGAAGAACTTATTACCGGAAACTTTATAGCCGACTCGGTAAAGGGCAGCGACTTTAACAATTACCCTGAGCTTATTTCCAAAGGTATTTTAATGCACCGTTCTATTGATTTTTTTTCCGATACCCACCCCATTTACCTGCAGACTGTGCACCGCCTCGCTCCTACCTATCACAAATTCTCTGGGGTAATAACCGATATGTTTTACGACCATTTCCTGGCTATGTATTGGAAGAACTACTGCACCATCCCACTTGATGTCTTTTCGCAAAAAACGTACGACATACTTTGGGCGCATAACCTTGAAATGCCTGAAAAGAGCCGCATTATACTTACCTACATGAGCAAGTATAATTGGTTATTGTCGTATGCAAAAAAAGAAGGATTGGGCCGTGCATTAAAAGGGCTTTCTGAAAGAATGAAGTACTACTCCCCTATGGATGAAGCGCTAAATGAATTGGCTAAAGATTTTGAATTGTACAAAAACGATTTCGAAGCTTTCTTCCCCTTACTGCAAGAATATGCCGAGGGCCTCAGGGCTTAATCTTCAATAGGCACAGGCTTGTGGAATACCGTGGGGCGCTGCGTTATTTCATGGTAATTAATAACATCGCCCTCATTAGTGTAATAATGGCAAACCAACGACTTGCGGGTAGCTTCATCGCTACGTTTTTCCCCACCGTGTAAAAGGTTAGCGTGCCAGATAAGCAAATCGCCTTTTTTAGCGGCAAATATTTCTTTCTTTAGCCCTTTCTCACGAATTACTTCGCTTATTTTTTTCTCGTAGTTCTCATAAAAATTATCGCCTACGGTAAAAACGCCATTGTCGTTTTCAAAGTCTTCACCCATAACATAAGGCAGCTTGTTGCTTCCGGGGTAATAATGCAGCAGGCCGCAACCGGGAGTTAAATCTTCCAGTGCCACCCAAATAGCAAGGAGGTAGCCAAGCGGCTCAGTTGTCATGTGAATAGAATCAGAATGTGTATTCTGCTGACTACCATATTTAAAGTCGATGGTCTGGAATGGTACTACTCTTTTATTCAGAATAAAACTAAGCAGTGCAATTAGTTCGGGGTTATTAATCACTTTGCGCACCGCGTCGGAATTCCTGTAAAGGTTCATAACACGCGAGGCTGTATAATCATAACTCACCTCACCCGACTGAACTTTAGCATCGAAGTCCGCGTTGATTTTATCACACAAATCAGAAGGTACAAAGCCTTTCAGAATAATATATCCCTTCTCGTGCCAATTAAGCAACTGATTGCGCATTTCAGTGGAAAAGCCATTAAAGCGGCTATCCTTCTGCATAGTCTCCATGCCATTATCCCTGTCGAGCCAGGGCTTTTCCTTTGAGGGCTTACTTATTTTCTTATGTGAAATACTACCCACTACGCTGCTACTTACCCCATACTCCTCGTATAGCTTCTTATTTTTAGAAAGCCGCTTGAGATGCAGAATATTATACGAAACATGTAATGCACGCACTCTGTGTAATACACCCCAATATTTCTTTATAATATTCACTTTGAGGGAAAGAGTTATACCTATTTCACGCAAATTTACTCAAAATATAAGTCACCCCATAGTATTTAAAGTCACATAAAATCTTACTCATAATCTTTTGGAAGATTTCTGAAACCTGGCGGCGGTGGATTATTATTTAAGGGTGGTACTTTCAACAAATCATTAAGCTTAATAGCATAAAAGCCTTTATAATTAACAGGCCGGAAATCGCCTCTAAGTATATCCCCAATCGACCTGCCGGGGTAAGATTCAGAAAAGTAATAATAGTGCCCCGGTATCAATATTGACTTGCCTTTTACTTTAATATATTCGTTTTGTCCATCCTTATAAAAGGAAATGTCCTCACTTACCACCCCATTTTTCGCCATATCGTCAACCAATATTATCCACCTGCCATCGGGTTTAAATATGCTAGCATTAAATGGTATGTGCTTATAGGCGTTCTGAGTTGAGTTAGCCGCATACTCCTTTTCCCATGAGGGAACAGAGTCGGCAGTAGAGCAGAAATACATTTCCTGGTTTATGCCCTCATTATCGAGTATTACACGGGTACCGGCAATCCAGTCATCGGTGCAGGCGTCGCTAGTCAGGTAAATAATCTCAGGGCCGGGGTCTTTCTTTATAGCGTCAATCATTTTATAATAACCCTCCAGCGAAGCTGAGTATGATTGCGAATTGGCGTAAGTATTCTTAGCAAATAGCATCACAACTAACAGATAGAAAATGGCATTCAATCGATACCATTTCGTAGAAATGGCCCTTAACTTTGTTAAAGCAATTGCAGTTAGTATAAACGGGTAAATAAGCCATGGAATAAGGTAATGATGCTGACTATCGAGCTTTATACCTTTCAATAACACGAGCTGTAAAATAGCCCATAGGAATAACACAACCACAATTCTTAAAACAATGCTTCTACTTATGTTCCTGCTATCCTTAAACAGCAATACAATCGGTGCAGCCAACAACCCGGCCGACATTATAAATTGCCCTACATTATAAATAAATATTCCCAAAACGGTGTCGGTATACGCATAAGCATAAACCTTCTTTACATAAAGAACAGTGAACACCAAACCTGCCAACGGAATAATTACCGTTAGCATTGGCAGCCAGTATTCTTTAGCAAAAAGGCGAGGCTTAGGATTGAAGAAAAAATAATCGGTAAGTAGAATTACAGGAATACATACTATGTAGCTCTCTTTATCCAATGTAGCCAAAAGGAATAAAAAGGACGGTAGAATGTACCAACCTGTTTTTTGTTTTTTACGATAAAGCAACCATGTATACATCCCCGCAAGTAAAACGCACTCACCCGGATTTTGTGAAGGAGGGTCGAGCGTCCACCAGGCCTCGCTGTTACGGCCAAATACATATACTGCAAGAACAATGAAAGCTGAAAAATCATCTACCCCGAAACAGGAGAATATGCGGTAAAGGAAGAAGCAGGAAAGAAAAAGAATCAGTAAGTTATTAATGCGATAAAGGAAAACATTGTCGCCAAATAACTTGCATAGCATTGCATACCAACTCCAGCTTAATGGCCTGAAACGGCCGAAATATAGGTCGACTGCAAGGCTTCCCTTTAAATCGGGTACCTGCCCGTACATGGCTGCTTTATATGTATCCGAAACTTTTTCAGGGTGAAGCAAGCCTAATGCACGGTGGTCATCACCATAAGAAAAGGGCAAATGATACGCCCTATGTGTAGTAAAGAAAAACAATACCGTAAGCAACAACGGAATTAAAACATATAGGCTTTTAGGAGAGCGCCGCTGAGCTGATAGAATGTTATCCAATTACGTACAGGTTTGTTATGCAAACATAGAAACAATATTGCAAATGCATTCTATTTGTTATTGAGCTTAATGGCATAAAACCCTTCATAATTCACATGGCTAAAGTCGCCATGCAGTATATCACTTAAGGAAACATCGCGGTATGGCATGGAAAAATAATAATACTTACCCGGTATATCTATTACCGTGTCTTTCGCCTTCAGGTAGCTTTCATTCCCGCTTTTATACAAAGAAAAGCTATGATTTATCATCCCGTTCTTCGATAATGCATCACCCAGGATTAAAATCCATTTACCATCGGGCAAAAACATATCTGCATTAAACTGAATGTGCTTAAATGCATTCTGAGATGGGTTATGAGCATACCCATTCTCCCATTCGGGTATAGTATTGGTAATCGAACAAAAATCCATTTCGGCATTAATTCCCATATTATCTAAAATTACTCTTGTCCCCGACATCCACCCTTCAACACAAGCGCCTTCGGTAAGATAAATAATCTTCGGCCCCGGATTTTGCTTAATAGTATCAATCATTTTATAATATGCGTCAACAGATGCGGCATAGGATGATGAGTTTATATAAGTATTCTTAATAAACAACAACCCCACTGCGCCATACAGTACTATCATAACTCGGAAAAAATTAGGGAATGAATTTTTAAGTAATTTGAATGAAAGAGCTGTAATTATTAATGGATAAATAAGCCACGGGATAAGGTAATGATGGCCTATATCTAACTTGATTCCCCTCAGTAGAATCAATTGTAATACTCCCCATAAAATAAACACTATAAATACGTGGGTTAATTTCTTTGGTTCTACCAATTTTCGCCCGGCCAGCCATACCATTATAGGCCCAACCAAGAAAACCGCTCCCCACAAAAACTGGAAAACATTGTAAGCCAGTATATACGTTTTAGAATCGGGATAATCGTATGAATAGACTTTACCCACAGTTAAAATGGTAATAATCAACCCAACTATAGGGATTAAGAAGGCAAGTGCAGAAAACCAATATTCTTTGGAGAATAAACGAGGCTTAGGGTTGTAGAAATAATAGTCGGTAAGTAATAGAACAGGTATACATAGAATAAAGCACTCTTTATCCATTGCCGAAAGGAAGAACAACAAGGCAGGCAATAAGAAGTAACCCGTTTTATTACTTTGTCTGTATTTCAGCCAAACATATATCCCAGCCAATAGAAAGCACTCACCAATATTCTGCGAGGGAGGTAAAAGAGTCCAGAATATTTCATTGTTACGGCCAAATACATAAATAGCCATTACCAGGAATGAAGACAGGATATCGACCTCAAAGAATAGTAGAATGCTTAAAAGGAAGAAACAGGACAAAAAGAGGACAATAAGGTTATTGAAACGATAGAGAGTGGCGTTATCACCATATAAGATAGAAAGTAGCTTATACCATGTCCAGCAAACAGGCCTAAAGCGCCCCATGTGCCAGTCAATAGCGAGACTGCCTAGCCACCCCGTATTTTGCCCATACATGGCAGTTTTATAAGCCAACGACGACTTTTCGGGGTGAGCCATGGCAAGGGCGCGTTGGTCATCATCATCAGAAAAAGGAAGGTGATAAACCCTATTGGTGGAAACGTAGAAAAATGCCACTAACACCAGGGGAATAAGTATTCGGATACCTATATTTTTACTGCTTTGCATAACCCCGTCAAAGATACCAAAGTTAAAAGGAAGTAAAATCTGTCAACCTCGTATTGACTACAAAATGTTATCTTTGGGCTTTGATGAATTTTCTCTTCCCATCATTCCTTTACGCACTCTCAGCTATAAGTATTCCCATACTGATTCATCTTTTTAATTTCCGCAGGTATAAAAAGCTCTATTTCTCTAATGTGCGCTTTTTACAGGAAGTGGTGCAGGAGTCGCGCTCACGTTCAAGGCTTAAGCACTGGCTGGTACTACTCTGCCGAATACTGGCTGTAGCTTTCCTGGTATTTGCTTTTGCCCAGCCATACATACCCAATAAACAGGGTGCAACGACGGCAGGCACTAAATCTGTAAGTATATTTATAGACAATTCCTTTAGCATGAACGCAGTGAACCAGAATGGCACACTGCTGGAAGATGCCAAGAGCAAAGCTTCACAGATAGCCCAATCGCTCAATGCGGCCGATAAGGTTCAGCTAATATCACAGGATTTTGACGAGGCACAAGAACGCTGGCTGAATAAAGATGAATTCCTTGAAGAACTAAAAGGACTTAAAACTTCGCCTTTCTCCCGCCTGCTGCCTG